>QWCK01000291.1_pt2 | contig 89190 bp, 83 predicted proteins | sample 1972571 | NCBI WGS metagenome assembly QWCK01 (sample SAMN09866710, study PRJNA288562) | Human gut metagenome isolate term2_stool, whole genome shotgun sequencing... | isolation source: gut | host: Homo sapiens | place: USA: California | reverse complement strand
GTGACGGAGGACCTGGCGGAGCGGGGGCTGACATATGCCGAACTGGTCTCCATCCAGCGGGACGCCTCCGGGGCCATCGTCTCCCTCACCACGGACATGGCGGCCATGAACCTGCTGCGGGCGGAGCTGGTGGAGCGGGTGCTGGACGCCCTGGAGGGCGTGGGCGTCCTCCAGCTCCGCATTCCCCTGGGCAGTCTGCTGGACCTGGACGTCCTGTGGGGGCTGGGTCCCTCCCTGAAGGTCCACGCCATGGCGGTGGGGACGGCGGACGCCCGGTTTTCCAGCAGCTTTTCCGAAGCAGGGGTCAACCAGACCCTCCACCGCATCGAATTGGAGCTCACCGTACCCATGACGCTGCTGCTGCCGGGCGGCCCGGTAGAGACCGAGAGCGTCACCCGCCTGTGCGTGGCGGAGACCGTCATTGTGGGCCGGGTGCCAGACGCCTACCTCCAGATGGAGCGGCCGGGCGGGGGCTGAGGACCCATTTCAAGGTTTACAGAAGAAGAGGAGGTTCCCCATGGACCATTTCGAGGAGCTCCAGGCCCTGCGCCGGGAGCTGGAACAGGCTAACTATGAATACTATGTCCAGGACGCCCCGACCATGTCGGACTACGACTATGACCACAAGCTGCGCCGGCTGGAGGAGCTGGAGGGGGAGCACCCGGAGCTCATCACCCCCGACTCGCCCACCCAGCGGGTAGGGGGGAAGGCCCTGGAGTCCTTCCAGCAGGTGGTCCATCAGGTCCCCCTGGAATCCCTTCAGGATGTGTTCGACTATGACGAGCTGCGCCAGTTTGACCAGCGGGTCCGCGCCGCCGTCCCGGGGGCGGAGTACGACGTGGAGCCCAAGGTGGATGGGCTGTCGGTGGCCCTGGAGTATGAGAACGGCCTGTTCGTCCGGGGGGCCACCCGGGGGGACGGCCAGGTGGGGGAGGATGTGACGGAGAACCTGCGGACCGTCCGGTCCATCCCTCTGCGCATCCCGGACGCCCCCGCCCGGCTCATCGTCCGGGGGGAGGTCTATATGCCCAAAAAGGTGTTCCACGCCCTGAACGAGGAGCGGGAGCGCCGGGGGGAGGCCCTGTTCGCCAACCCCCGGAACGCCGCCGCCGGGTCCCTGCGCCAGCTGGATCCCCGGGTGGCCGCCTCCCGCCGCCTGGACATCGCGGTGTTCAACGTCCAGTGGGCGGAGGGGGAGACCTTCCGAACCCATGTGGAGACACTGGAATACTTGAAGCAGAAGGGCTTTAAAGTGATCCCGCATTACAGCTGCCGCGGCGTGGAGGATGCCATCGGACAGGTCGCCGCTATCGGAGAGGGCCGGGAGGACTTCCCCTTTGACATCGACGGTGCGGTCATCAAGGTCAACGACCTGTCCCAGCGGGAGCTGCTGGGCAGCACCGCGAAATTTCCCCGCTGGGCGGCGGCCTATAAATATCCCCCGGAGGTAAAGCCCTCCCGGGTGCTGGACATCGTGATCCAGGTGGGCCGCACCGGGGTGCTCACCCCCCGGGCGGTGCTGGAGCCGGTTCGCCTGGCTGGGACTACCGTTACCAGCGCCACCCTCCACAACCAGGATTTTATTGCGGAGAAGGACGTGCGCATCGGGGACACCGTCCTGGTGCGCAAGGCGGGGGAGATCATCCCCGAGGTGCTCTCCGTGGAGCTTGAGAAGCGCCCGGAGGGAGCCGAGCCCTACCGCTTCCCCCAGACCTGCCCGGTGTGCGGCGCGCCGGTGGAGCGGGACGAGGACGGGGCCCACATCCGCTGCACCGGGGCCGAGTGCCCCGCCCAGTTGCTGCGCAACCTGGCCCACTTTGCCAGCCGGGACGCCATGGACATCGACGGGCTGGGCATCGCGGTGGTGGAGAACCTGGTGAACGCGGGTCTGGTGAAAACGCCGGGGGATCTGTACTTCCTGGACGCCGGCAAGGTGGCGGAACTGGACCGCATGGGAAAGCGGTCGGCCCAGAAGCTGCTGGAGGCCATCGAGCGCTCCAAGACCCGGGACCTGTCCCGGCTCCTGTTTGCCTTCGGCATCCGGCAGGTGGGGCAGAAGGCGGGCAAGGTGCTGGCCGCCCGGTTCCGCACCCTGGATGCCCTTCAGGGTGCCACGCTGGAGGAGCTGACCGGAGTGGATGACATCGGGGCTATCACCGCCCAGAGCCTTCTGGACTGGTTTGCCAGCCCCCAGAGCCAGCACCTCATTGGCCGTCTGCGGGAGGCCGGGGTGAACATGGAGGCGGAGGAGCAGGGGAGCGACCAGCGCTTTGCCGGGATGACCTTTGTCCTCACCGGGTCCCTGGAGCGCTTCACCCGGGACGAGGCCTCCAAAATGATCGAGGACCGGGGCGGAAAGGCGGCCTCCTCCGTGTCCAAAAAGACGTCCTATGTGGTGGCCGGAGCGGCGGCGGGCTCCAAGCTGCGCAAGGCCCAGGAGCTGGGGGTGCCCGTGCTCACCGAGGAGGAATTTCTGGCCCTGATGGACTAACTGATATTTGTCCTGGCAAGAAAGTTGTGCTATACTGTACCTGGAAGCGCCCGATGTGCGGCGGGGGAGAGAGGAGAGCGGGATCTCATGAAAAAGGGCTATCTCTATATCATTGTGACCATTGTGATGTTCACCTCCTATGAGGTAGTCCTGCGGTATATCGCGGGGCAGATCAACTCCATGCAGCTGACCCTGTGCCGCTTCTCCGTGGGCTTTCTGATCCTGCTGCCCCTGGCTCTGCGGACCCTGAAGCGCCGGGGAAAGCGCCTGGACGGCCGGAGCATGGCCCGTTTCGCCCTGCTGGGCCTGCTGGGCATCGCCCTGAGTATGCCCATCCTCCACCTGTCGGTGCGGTACGCCGGGTCCTCTGTGGCCGCGGTGCTGTTCAGCTGCAACCCGGTATTTGTCACCTTTTTGGCCTTCTTTCTGCTGAAGGAGCCCATCAAGCCCCGGCATATCTCCGCCCTGGCCCTGGAGATCGCGGGCACCGTGGCTATCATCGACCCATTAGGTCATGCGCTGAACCCCCTCGGGGTGGGGCTGGCCCTGCTGTCCACCCTGCTGTTCTCCCTGTACGGCGTGCTGGGCAAGCGGCGGGTGGCAGAGTACGGCGGCGCGGTGGTCACCTGCTTCAGCTTCCTGTTCGGCAGCCTGATCGTTCTGGGGCTGATCCTGCTCTCCCATGTCCCGGCGGTGGCCCAGGGGATGACAGCCGCCGGTCTGGAGGAGTTCGCCCGCATCCCCATCCTGGCGGGGTACACCCTGGAAAACCTGCCCTACGTCCTGTATGTGTCCGTGGGGGTGGCGGGGATCGGCTTCTGCTGCTACTTCCTCGCCATGGAGCAGCTCCCCGCCAGCGTGGTCTCCCTGGTCTACTTTTTCAAGCCTGCGCTGGCCCCGGTGCTGGCCTGGCAGCTCCACGGCGAGGCGATCCCCGCCAACATGATGGCCGGGATCCTGCTCATCGTGGCGGGCTCCCTGTGCACCATCGTTCCCGGGCTTCTGGACGCGCGCCGGAAGCAGCGGGCGTAAGGGCGGGAGACCGTTCCCGGAACGCGGCCCACATCCATACCAAAGAATGAGGAGTGAAACTTATGTCAGTTTCCAAGGTATATTTTACTGATTTTCACACAAAGGCGTTCGGTGATGGACTGCCTACCAAGCTGAAAAAGCTGATCCAGGCGGCCGGGATCCAGAAGCTGGATCTGGACGGCAAGTTTGTGGCCATCAAGATGCACTTCGGCGAGCTGGGCAATGTGAGCTTTCTCCGCCCCAACTATGCCCGGGCGGTGGTGGATGTGGTGAAGGAGCTGGGCGGCCGCCCCTTCCTCACCGACTGCAACACCATGTACCCCGGCAGCCGGAAGAACGCCCTGGAGCACCTGGAGTGCGCCTGGCAGAACGGCTTTACTCCGCTGACGGTGGGCTGCCCCATCCTCATCGGCGACGGCCTGAAGGGCACCGACGATGTGGAGGTCCCCGTGGCGGGAGGCGAGTATGTGGAGAAGGCCAAGATCGGCCGGGCGGTGATGGACGCGGATGTGTTCATCTCCCTGACCCACTTCAAGGGCCATGAGATGACCGGCTTCGGCGGGACCATCAAGAACATCGGCATGGGCTGCGGCTCCCGGGCGGGGAAGAAAGAGCAGCACGCCAGCGGAAAGCCCAAGATCGACCCGGGGGCCTGCCGCGGCTGCCGGCGCTGCCAGAAGGAGTGCGCCAACAACGGCCTGGTCTTTGACACCGAGACCGGAAAGATGACCGTGGACCAGGACAGCTGCGTGGGCTGCGGCCGCTGCCTGGGGGCGTGCAACTTTGACGCCATCTACTTCACCAACGACAACGCCCAGGCGGCCCTGAACTGCCGCATGGCGGAGTATACCAAGGCGGTGCTGGACGGGCGGCCCAACTTCCATATCTCCCTGGTGGTGGACGTGTCCCCCAACTGCGACTGCCACGGCGAGAACGACGTGCCCATCCTGCCCAATCTGGGGATGTTCGCCTCCTTCGACCCTCTGGCCCTGGACCAGGCCTGTGTGGATGCCTGCCTGGCGGCGGAGCCCATGCCGGGCAGCCAGCTGGCCCGCCACCTGGCGGAGCCCGGCTTCCACGACCACCACGACCACTTCACCAACTCCACCCCCGAGTCGGAGTGGCGCAGCTGCCTGGAGCACGCGGCCAAGATCGGCCTGGGTTCCCGGGAGTATGAGCTGATCCGCCTCTGACCCGGTCCCGACAGGGGAGGGGCGCGCCCTCCCGGAAAAATCAGACAAGAAAAGGACGATGCACTATGCCCACCAACACATACGAAAGCCCGCTCTCCTCCCGCTATGCCAGCGATGAGATGCTCTACCTCTTTTCCGCCGACAAGAAGTTCTCCACCTGGCGGCGGCTGTGGGTCGCCCTGGCCCGGGCGGAGATGGAGTTGGGCCTGCCGGTCACCCAGGAGCAGGTGGACGAACTGGAGGCCCACATCACCGACATCGACTATGAGAAGGCCGCCCAGTGGGAGAAAAAGCTGCGCCACGATGTGATGGCCCATGTCCACACATACGGGGAGCTGTGCCCCAAGGCCATGCCCATCATCCACCTGGGGGCCACCAGCTGCTATGTGGGGGACAACACCGATGTGATCATCATGCGGGAGGGGCTGGAGCTGGTCCGGAACAAGCTGGTGCAGGTCCTGTCCAGATTGGCGGACTTCGCCCGGGAATACAAGGCCCTGCCCACCCTGGGCTTCACCCACTTCCAGGCGGCCCAGCTGGTCACCGTGGGCAAGCGGGCCACCCTTTGGATGAATGAGCTGCTGATGGACCTGGAGGAGGTGGAGCACCGCATCTCCACCCTGAAGCTGCTGGGTTCCAAGGGGACCACGGGGACCCAGGCCTCCTTCCTGGAGCTGTTCGAGGGCGACCATGAGAAGGTGAAGGAGCTGGAGCGCCGGATCGCGGAGGAGCTGGGCTTCGACGCCGTGGTCCCGGTCAGCGGGCAGACCTACTCCAGGAAAATGGACTACAACGTGCTGTCCACCCTGGCGGGGATCGCCCAGAGCGCCAGCAAGTTCGCCACCGACCTGCGGCTTCTGTGCCACCTGAAGGAGGTGGAGGAACCCTTTGAGAAGAACCAGATCGGCTCCTCCGCCATGCCCTATAAGCGCAACCCCATGCGGTGCGAGCGGATCTGCTCCCTGGCCCGCTATGTGATCGTGGACGCCGGGAACCCCGCCGTCACCACTGCCACCCAGTGGTTCGAGCGCACCCTGGACGACTCGGCCAACAAGCGCATCTCCATCCCGGAGGCCTTCCTGGCCGTGGACGCCATCCTGAACATCTATATGAATGTGGCCTCCGGCCTGGTGGTCCACCCCAAGGTCATCCGCCGCCATGTGATGGAGGAGCTGCCCTTCATGGCCAGTGAGAACATCATGATGGACGCGGTGAAGCGGGGCGGCGACCGCCAGGAGCTCCACGAGCGAATCCGGGTCCTGTCCCAGGAGGCGGGGCGGAATGTGAAGGACCTGGGCCTGTCCAACAACCTGATCGACCTGATGGCGGAGGACCCGGCCTTCGGCATGAGCCGGGAGGAGCTCACCGCCCATCTGGAGCCAGAGCGCTACATCGGCCGCTGCCCGGAGCAGGTGGAGGAGTTCCTGGCCCAGGAGATCGCCCCGGTGCTGGAGAAATATGCCGCGGCCCTGGGTGGGAAGGAAACGGAGCTGAAGGTTTGATGGAGAAAGGCGGGCTGCTTTGAAGCATCAAAAGTACGGCGCCTATCTGGCCGCCGGGGTCACCGCCTTCGCAGTGATCGCCGCAGCGATCCTGCTGTTCTTTGTGATCTACCACTTTTCGGCGGTGCGGGCCCTGCTGGAACTGCTGGCCTATATCCTGCGGCCCATCTTTTATGGGCTGGTGCTGGCCTTTCTGCTGCTGCCCGTCCACCGGCAGATCTACTCCTTTCTTGCCGCGCTGTGTGAGGGAGTGGCAGAGCGCGGGGGACGGAAGCGCGCCGCGCTGAATTTTCTGGCCATTGTGCTCAGTCTTATTTTTGCGGTACTGGTGGTCTATGTGCTTCTGGCCATGGTGCTGCCCCAGTTGTACCTCAGCATCGTGGGGCTGGTGAACGCGGTCCCGGAGTACATTCGGATCATGCAGCAGTGGCTGCTGGACTTTTTGGCGGACAATCCGGAGATCCAGACGGCGGTGCTGCCCTATTACAACTCCCTGGCTCTGTCTGTGGAGCAGTGGCTCAGCTCCGACATGCTCCCCAACCTGGAGTCGGTGAACAGCACACTGGACTGGCTGAAGGCCGAGATCCTGCCCCAGCTCACCGGCGTGGTGAGCAGCGTCTCCTCCGGCGTGGTGGCCCTGGCGCTGCTGTTGAAGGACATCCTGATTGCGATTATCGTCTCAGTCTATCTGCTGGCAAGGAAGGATGTCTTTGCCGCTCAATCCAAGAAGATCGTGTACAGCGTGTTCCGCACTGATGTGGCGGATCTGCTGGTGGAGGAGACCAGGAGCGCCTACCGCATCCTCAGCGGATTTATCAACGGCAAGCTGGTGGACTCCCTCATCATCGGCATTATCGCCCTGGTGTGCTGCAATCTGTTCCGGTTCCCGTACCCCATGCTGTTGGCAGTGATCATCGGGGTGACCAACATCATCCCGTTCTTCGGCCCCTTCATCGGGGCCATCCCCTGCGCGCTGCTGATCCTGCTGGTCAGTCCCCTGAAGTGCCTGTATTTTGTCATCTTCATCTTTGTGCTCCAGCAGTTTGACGGCAACATCCTGGGCCCCAAGATCCTGGGGGACTCCACAGGGCTGGCCTCCTTCTGGGTGCTGTTCTCCATCCTGCTGTTCGGCGGCCTCTTCGGCTTTGTGGGCATGGTGCTGGGCGTTCCGGTATTCGCCATGTTTTACAGCGTGGTCAGCCGACTGGTGCGCTGCGGCCTGAAAAAACGCGGGCTGCCCCTGGAGACCGAGCAGTACCTGGGGCGGACCGGACCGCTGGCCGGAACAGGTCCAGGGGTGGAGGACTCCGGGACCCGGTGAGCCGGTCCATATCCCTTTATCCGCCCGGAGAGGCGGACAAGTTAAAAAACAAAGCTGCGGCCCGTACGTTCAAACGCACGGGCCGCAGTTTTTTCATTGCGGTTATGAAGTATCCAGAAGAGTGTCTTACAGCTGGGTGGTCAGGACCTTCTTCAGACGGGCGAAGCGGGGCAGACCGTTGACCCGGGGAGCCTTGGCGTCGCCCTGGATCAGGGGGAGGACATAGTCGATGAACTGCTGGTTGACGCCGTTGCCCGCCTCATTGATCCACTCGCGGGGGACCTTCTTCTCGAAGTTGGCCACGATGTCCAGGGGCTCCAGAATGGTCTCACAGCGGTAGCCGTCCTCGCCGCGGGTGCAGCGGAAGGCCACCATCTTATCGGTAAAGCCCTCCACGGCGGCCTGGACCGCGGCGGAGCCGGCCAGCAGAGCCTCCTCCGCGTCGGTCTCAGAGTCCAGATGGGCGCCGCAGCGCTGGAGGAGGGAGAGCTCGATGCCACGGACCTTCACACCGAAGGCCTCCTTCACCGCGGAGGCCAGGTGGGAGGCCAGACCGCCCAGCTGGGCGTGGCCGAAACCGTCGGTGGCAGAGGTCTTGGCCTCGGAGACAAAGGTGCCGTCGGCGTAGTGGATGCCCTCGGACACGGCCACCAGGCAGTTTCCGCTTTGGTCGTAGACGGCCTTGACATCAGCGAGGAAGCGCTCCATGTCGAAGTCGGTCTCGGGCAGATAGACCAGGTCGGGGCCGCAGCCGGTGAGGGAGGCCAGGGCGGCGGATCCGGCCAGCCAGCCGGCGTGGCGGCCCATGATCTCAATGATGGTGACCATGCCGGTGTCATAGACATGGGCGTCCTGCCAGACCTCAGCGCAGGATGTGGCGATGTACTTGGCTGCAGAGGCGAAGCCTGGGCAGTGGTCGGTGCCGTTCAGGTCATTGTCGATGGTCTTGGGTACGCCCATGATGCGGCACTCATAGCCCACCTTCTGCATATACTTGGAGATCTTGTTGCAGGTGTCCATGGAGTCGTTGCCGCCGTTGTAGAAGAAGTAGCGGACGTCGTACTTTTTGAAGATCTCCAGAATACGCCGGTAATCGGCGTCGTCCACATCGGGGTCGGCCAGCTTATAGCGGCAGGAGCCCAGGGCAGAGGAGGGGGTGAACTTCAGCAGCTCCAGCTCCGCGGAGTCCTCCTGTCCCATATCGTACAGCTTGTCCTCCAGCACACCCTTGATCCCGTGGGCGGCCCCCAGAACGCGGGTGATGCAGTCAGCCTTCAAAGCGGTCTGGATCACGCCCTGAGCGCTGGCGTTAATGACCGCGGTAGGACCTCCGGACTGGCCAATAATGCAGGCTCCGGTCAGTTGCTTCATGTTTGCTTCCTCCTAAAGTGTCAAATTTGGATCCAAAATCAGCTTAGCCCAAAATTCTAGCTTAAATTGTAGCACACACCCTTGTATTTTTCAATCGGTAATGGTACAATATGAATTGTAAAAATATTTCAAGGAGATGGTCAATATGCCATTGGTTACCACGACTGAAATGTTCAAGAAGGCCTATGACGGCGGTTACGCCATCGGCGCCTTCAATGTCAACAACATGGAGATCGTTCAGGGTATCACCGAGGCTGCTCAGGAGGAGAAGGCTCCCCTGATCCTGCAGGTGTCCAAGGGCGCCCGCGCCTATGCCAACCACACCTATCTGGTGAAGCTGGTGGAGGCCGCTGTGATCGAGTGCCCCGATATCCCCATCGCGCTGCATCTGGACCACGGCCCTGATTTTGAGACCTGTAAGGCCTGCATCGACGGCGGCTTCACCTCCGTGATGATCGACGCCAGTTCCAAGCCCTTTGAGGAGAATATTGCCATCACCAAGAAGGTCGTCGAGTACGCCCACGACCACGGCGTGGTGGTGGAGGCGGAGCTGGGCACCCTGGCCGGCGTGGAGGACGATGTGAAGGTCTCCGCCGAGGATTCCTCCTACACCCGCCCCGAGGAGGTGGAGGAGTTCGTGACCAGAACCGGCTGCGACTCCCTGGCCATCGCCATCGGCACCAGCCACGGCGCCTATAAGTTCACCCCTGCCCAGTGCACCCGCAACGAGAAGGGCATCCTGGTCCCGCCTCCCCTGCGCTTCGATGTGCTGGAGGAGGTCTCCAAGCGCCTGCCCGGCTTCCCCATCGTGCTCCACGGCTCCTCCAGCGTGCCCCAGGAGTATGTGAAGATGATCAATGAGCACGGCGGAAAGATGCCCGACGCCATCGGCATCCCGGAGGAGGAGCTGCGCCACGCCGCCGAGCTGTCCGTGTGTAAGATCAACATCGACTCCGATCTGCGCCTGACCATGACCGGCACCATCCGCAAGTTCTTTGAGGAGCACCCCGACAAGTTCGACCCCCGCGAGTACCTGAAGCCCGCCCGCGCCAACATCAAGGATCTGGTCCGCCACAAGCTGATCCACGTCCTGGGCTGCGCCGGTAAGGCCTGATCCGGTCCCGCGCCGCAGCATCTGCTATACCATGAAAAAGGAGCGCTTCGGCGCTCCTTTTCCTTTGCGTTTTTTTGGAATCTCTGATACAATGAACTTACTTAAAATACCGCTTGGAAAGGAGGCGCGTACCATGACCATCCGGCAGTGGGACCGCCGGGAGGAGCTGCGGGGGGAACTCCTCGACCTCATCGTGGAGATGATGGCTCTGGGCCGCACCGCCGAGGGGCAGAACACACCGGAGTTCCGGCGGTTGGACCAAGAGCTGACGGAAAAAAACGCCGAGCTGGAGGCGCTCAACGCCCTGTGCAGCGATCCCAACGAGCTCCGGGAGCTGAAATACCGCCGCTCAGTCCGGGAAAGCCATGATTTTCTCCGGGTCATACAAATTTTCCTTATCGTCGCACTGTTCGCCTGCCTGTTTTTTTTATCAAAGGGACTGCGCGGAAGCAGCGAACTGTTGGGCATTGCTGTCTTCGGACTCCTCTGCTCCTGTGTCTGCATCGCATGGGTCACCTACATTCTCTGCCGGTACAAGCCGGAATAAGTCCCATCGCCGCCCCCAGCTGGGGGCGGCTTTTTTGTCCTGTTTTATTCCGCCTCATGAAGCCCTCCGGCGGCAGGCGCGGAAGAATTCCGCAAAATTGGACGCTCCGGCTTGTCTATTGCCGGGGATTGTGATAAAATACATGGTCAGCGTGTAAACTGTAAACATGATCCCGATCCTTGATAAAGGTGGTTTGATAACATGAAGATCGTAGTATTGGCCGGTGGACTCAGCCCGGAGCGGAACGTCTCCCTGTCCTCCGGCGCCATGGTATGCGAGGCTCTGCGCTCCAAGGGGCACCAGGTGGCCCTGGTTGACCTGTTCTTCGGCATGGAGGGGACCGATCAGACGGTGGACCCCTTCCAGGCCCCCATCCCCCAGGCGTTCAAAAAGGTGAGTCCTCAGGCCCCCGACCTGGAGCAGGTGCGGGCCAGCCGCTGTGACCAGAGCCCCTCCCTCATCGGGCCCGGGGTGCTGGAGCTGTGTGCCGGGGCGGATGTGGTCTATCTGGCCCTCCACGGGGCCTGCGGAGAGGACGGACGCATCCAGGCCGCTCTGGACCTGCTGGGGGTGCCCTACACCGGCTCCAACTGCCTCAGCTCCGCCATCGCTATGGACAAGGATATGACCAAGCGCCTGGTGGCCGATCAGGTGCGCACCCCCCGCTGGCAGACGGTGACCGTCACAGCGGACAATCTGGACGCCCTGACGGAGGAGACCGCCCTTCCCGCGGTGGTAAAGCCCATTGCCAGCGGCTCCTCCATCGGCGTGACCATCGCCCACACCCGGGAGGAGCTGCGCCGGGGCCTGGAGGAGAGCGTCCGTTTGGGCGGACGCACGGTCCTGGAGCAGTACATCAAGGGGCGTGAGATCCAGGTGGCAGTGCTCAACGGCCGGGCGCTGCCCTCCATTGAGATCATCCCCCAGGCGGACTTCTATGACTACGCCAACAAGTACCAGCCCGGCGCCGCCCGGGAGGTGTGTCCCGCAGAGATCCCACCGGAGTGGGAGAAGGCAGTGGGGGAGGCGGCCCTGGCCGTGTTCCGCACCATCGGCCTGTCCGTCTATGCCCGGGCCGACTTCATCGTGACCGAGGACGGGACCCCCTATTTCCTTGAAATCAACACGCTGCCCGGCATGACTCCCACCAGCCTGGTGCCCCAGGAGGCGGCGGCGGTTGGTATCGGCTATGCCGACCTGTGTCAGACCATCGTGGAGGCCTCTCTGGAGGCCCGGCGGGAAGGAGTTTAAGGGCAGATGGAAGCCATCACAGTACGGGACCTGCTCACCGCCGTGGGCGGTACGCTGATCGGGCCGGAAACCAGTCTGGACCGGACGGTCAGCAGCGTGGATACAGACAGCCGGGACATCCACCCCGGTTCCCTGTTCCTCCCCCTGGTGGGGGAGCGCTTCGACGGCCACACCTATATCGGCTCCGCCCTGGAGGCGGGAGCCGCCGGATGCCTCACCGCCCGGGAGCCGGAGCACTATCAGGAGGGACGCTTCTACATCAAGGTAGAGGACACCCAGCGCGCCCTGCGGGACCTGGCCTTCTGGTACAAGGAGCAATTCCGGATCCCCTTCGTGGGGGTGACGGGCAGTGTGGGCAAGACCACAGCCAAGGACATGATCGCCTCGGTCCTGTCCGCGAAGTACAAGGTCCTCAAGACGGAAGGGAACTTCAACAACAACGTGGGCCTGCCCCTGACCCTGCTCCGGCTGGACCGCAGCGTTCAGATCGGCGTGGTGGAGATGGGGATGGACCGGTTTGGGGAGATCGATTACCTGGGGGACATCGTCCGCCCGGAGGTGGGGGTCATCACCAACATCGGCGACGCCCACATCGAGCGGCTGGGCAGCCGGGAGAACATCTTCCGGGCCAAGTGTGAGCTGCTGCCCCACATCCGCAAGGAAAACGGCCTGCTGATCCTCAACGGGGACGACGCCCTCCTGTCCACCCTTCGGGGCCGGACCCCGGTGCCCGCGGTGTTCTGCGGCAGCGGGGAGGGCCTGGAGTACCGGGCCCAGTCGGCCAGCAGCGAGGGGCTGGACTCCCTGCGCAGCCGCCTCACCACGCCGGCCATGGACCGGGAGGTGTGCATCCCCGCCCTGGGCAGCCACATGATCTATCCCACCCTCATCGCCGCGGCGGTGGGGGAGCACTTCGGCCTGACAGCCGATGAGATCGAGCAGGGGATCGCCCGCTTCGTCCCCACCCGGATGCGGATGAATCTGGTGCAGCGGGGGAACGGGATCACCATTCTGGACGACACCTACAACGCCAATCCCCAGTCCATGCGGGCGGCCATCAGTGTGCTGGCGGACAGCCGCAGCGCCTGGAAGCTGGCGGTCTTGGGGGATATGTTCGAGCTGGGGCCTTACTCGCCCGCCCTCCACACCGGAGTGGGGGAGTACCTGGGCAAGCGGAAGATCGACTGCCTGGTTGCGGTGGGCGATCAGGCCCGCTACCTGGCGGAGGGGGCACAGTCTGCCGGCATGACCGCCGTCTATCCCTGCGCGGACAAGAAGGCCGCCCGGGAGATCCTCCCAGGGCTGATCCGGCCGGACAGCACCATCCTGGTCAAGGCATCCCGGGGGATGCGGATGGAGGAGCTGGTGGACCAGCTTCTGGAGCTGACGCCGGAGCAATAAGAAAAAACTGCCGCCCCTTCAGTCAGGGAGGGGCACATCAATCAAACCAAAGAGGACGCTATGATCGACATATCTGTCTCCAACCTGGTGAAAGAGTTTGAGGTTGGCACGAAAATTTTAGATGGGCTCACCTTCCAGGTGGACACTGGGGAGCGGGTGGGGCTGCTGGGGCCCAACGGCTGTGGCAAGACCACGCTGCTGCGCATCCTCACTGGCGCGATGGACTATGACGAGGGCGAGGTGATGATCGCCCCGGGAAAGCGGATGGGGCTGATCTCCCAGATCCCGGTCTATCCGGCGGGCTATACCGTGGAGGATGTGCTGGCCACCGCCTTTGAGCCCCTGCGAAAGATGGAGGAGGAGCTGGCCCGGCTCACCCGGGAGATGGCCTCCGGCACAGACCCGGCCCTGATGTCCCGGTATGATAAGCTCACGGCGGCCTATGAGACAGCCGGCGGCTATGAGACGGACACCAGGATCAACAAGGTGTGCAACGGACTGTCCATCCCGCAGGCTATGCGGGAGCAGCTGTTTGAAAGCCTGTCCGGCGGGGAAAAGACCCGGGTGAACCTGGCCCGCCTGATCCTGGAGGACACCGACATCCTGTTGCTGGACGAGCCGACAAACCATCTGGACCTGCGGGCCACCGAGTGGCTGGAGGAGTATCTGGGAAAATTCAAGGGGACCGTGCTCACCGTCTCCCATGACCGGTATTTCCTGGACAGCGTGGTGGATCGGATCATCGAGATCAAAGTGGGAAAGGCGGAGTTCTACTCCGGCAACTACTCATTCTACGCTGTGGAGAAAGAGCGGCGATATGAGGAGCAGCTGCGCCAGTACGAAAAGGAACAGGCTAAGATCGAGCAGCTGGAGAAGGCCGCCGAGCAGCTGCGCATCTGGGCTTACTCCGGCAACGATAAGATATTCAAACGTGCCCAGTCCATGGAGAAACGCATCGAGCGGATGCGCACCGCCGACCGCCCCAAAAAGGAGCGGAAGATGGAGGTCCGCTTCGGCGAGCGGGAGTTCCGCGGGGACGAGGTGCTGACCATCAAGGGCCTAACCAAGGCCTTTGGCGGGCGCACCCTCTTCTCCGGCCTGGGGCTGGAGGTGGCCGGAGGAGAGCGCATTGCCCTGATCGGGGACAACGGAAGCGGTAAGACCACGCTGCTGAAAATGATCTTGGGTGAGGAGGTCCCGGATGGCGGAAAGGTTCGGATGGGGCCGACTGTAAAGGTGGGATACCTGCCGCAGCACGTCCACTTCGACCACCCGGAGCGCAGCCTGGTGGACACCCTGATCTACGCCCAGGACTGCACCGCCCAGTCGGCGCGGAACCGGCTGGCCGCCTTCAAATTCCGGGGCGAGGACGTGTTCAAACCGGTATCCGCCCTGTCCGGCGGCGAGCAGAGCCGCCTGCGCCTGTGTATGCTGATGGACGAAAAAATCAACCTGCTGGTGCTGGACGAGCCCACCAACCACCTGGACATCCAGAGCCGGGAGTGGATCGAGGAGGCGGTGGAGGAGTACGAGGGAAATCTGCTCTTCGTCTCCCATGACCGGTATTTTATTGACCGCTTTGCCAGCCGGATCTGGCTGTTGGAAAATGGGCAGATCACGGATTTCCGCGGGACCTATCAGGAGTTCCAGGCGGCCCGGGCCCGTGGCGCGGCGGGGCAGGCGGCCTCAGACGCCGTCCCCGCGCCAACAAAGGCGGCGGAGCCGGAGCGGAAAAAAGAGAAGCCCAAGCGGCCCGGCGGGACCAAGAACCTGGAAAAAGAGGTGACCGCCGCCGAGCGGGCGGTGGCCAAGGCGGAGGAGGCCATGGACGCCCTCTCCCTCCAGATCGAGGAGGCCTCCGCGGACTATCTGAAGCTTCAGGAGCTGTACGAGCAGCGGGAGGCTCTGGAGGCGGAGCTCCAGGGGCTCTATGACCGCTGGGAGACCTTGTCCGCCCAGCTGGAAGAGGCGAGGGGGTAAAACCAATTGAAGCAGAGAAAGGATAAAGGAAAATACCTTGCCGGGTGGATCCGGGCTCTGCTGGCTTTGATCCTGGTGGGAGTTCTGTCCTTCTGCGGCCTGTTCGCCTGTGTGATGTACGGCGCATACGACCACATCCAGGGGGAGCCGGAGGTCATGGTGATCCTGGGCTGTCAGGTGCGTCAGGACGGGCCCTCAGTGCTGCTGCGGGACCGGCTGGATGAGGCCCTGGACTATCTGGAGGACCACCCGGATATGACGGTGGTGGTCTCCGGCGGCCAGGGGCCGGACGAGCCCACCAGCGAGGCCCAGGCCATGGCCGACTATCTCACCGCCCACGGAGTGGAGGAGGAGAAGGTGCTCCTGGAGCCGGACTCCCACAACACCGCCCAAAATTTAGACTATTCCAGACGGCTGCTGGACCGGGAGGGGATCGACACCTCGGACGGAGTGCTGTTGGTGTCCAACGGCTTTCACCTGACCCGGGCCAGGATGCTGGCGGAGCGGGCGGGCTTTGAGCAGGTCTCCACGTTGGCGGCCCCCGCCAGCCATTTGCCCTCCCGGCTGTATATGTATGTCCGGGAGCCGCTGGCCCTGGTGAAGTCCTTCCTGTTCGACCGGGCAGGTTAGGCGCTAAGAGTTAGGAATTAGGAATGAGGAATTTGGCGGCCTGCGGCCGCCCGTTGAAGATCCAATGCTGGAGGTTCCTATGCTGGAGAAACTTGCCGCCATTGAGGCAAAATACAGCCAGATCGAGGCACGACTGGCCGCCCCGGAGACCTATGACGACCCCGCCGCGGTGGCCCGTCTGAATAAGGAACAGAATGAACTGAGCCCGGTGGTGGAAACCTATCGAAGCTATCTGGCCGCCCGGGAGCGCCTGGCTCAGGCAGAGGAGCTGCTGTCCGACCCGGAGATGAGGGAGCTGGCTCAGGAGGAGCTGCTCCAGACCAACGCGGAGCTGGAGCGGCTGGAGGGACAGCTTCAGCTCCTGCTCCTGCCCAAGGACCCCAATGACAACAAGAATGTCATTGTGGAGATCCGGGCCGGCGTGGGCGGGGAGGAGGCGGCCCTGTTCGCCCACTCCCTGTACCGGATGTACTCTATGTACGCCGAGCGCAGCCGCTGGAAAACAGAGGTGGACAGCCTGAGTGAAACAGAACTGGGTGGGATCAAGGAGATCTCCTTTACAATAGAAGGGGAGGGGGCCTGGTCCCGGCTCAAGTTTGAAAGCGGGGTCCACCGGGTCCAGCGGGTGCCGGAGACCGAGTCCGGCGGACGGGTCCACACCTCCACCGCCACTGTGGCGGTGCTGCCTGAGATGGAGACGGTGGACGTCCAGCTCAACCCGGCGGACGTGGAGATGCAGGTGTTCCGCGCCTCCGGCGCCGGGGGACAGCACGTGAACAAGACCTCCTCCGCGGTGCGTCTGATCCACCGGCCAACGGGTATGGTGGTGGAGTGCCAGCAGGAGCGCAGCCAGTTCCAGAACCGGGACAAGGCCATGCGCCTTCTGGCCTCCCGCCTGTACGAGGCGGAGCAGGAGAAGGTGGAGGGGGCGTACACCGCCCAGCGCCGCAGACAGGTGGGCACCGGGATGCGGAACGAGCGGATCCGGACCTATAACTTTCCCCAGGGGCGGGTCACCGACCACAGAATTGGCTTGACCTTATACAAAATTGATACTATCATGGATGGCGACCTCAATGAGGTCATCAACGCGCTGGTGACCGCCGACCAGGCGGAGCGTCTCCGTTCCCAGGGGACGGACTGATCTCCGGCGCGTCCGGCAAACAGAAAAAAGGAGAAATACCATGGAACTCTACATTCATTATCAGCAGCTGCCCCAGGGCAAGGAGCTGGCCGACGTTGTGGGCGAGCTGAACGAGGTGCTGGAGGATAACGGCTCCGTCTGCGGCGGCCGTCAGGGCCGCATCGACCTGGACCTGGAGGACGAGCGGGTGAACCCCAAATATGCGCAGATCGCGGTGAAGGCATACCTCCAGCGGGCCGGATTTTCCAGGGAAACCGCCATTGAGATCGGCGGCATGGAAATCGGGATCTATGAGTGAGGCCGGACCATGTATCCCTATGTGATCTTTGATCTGGACGGCACCCTGCTGAACACCATCGACGACCTGGCCGGCGCGGGCAACCACGTCTGCCGCCTTCATGGCTGGCCGACCCACTCCGTGGACGAATTCAAGCGAATGGTAGGCAACGGGATCCCCAAGCTGGTGGAGCGCTTTGCACCGGAGGGGACCGGGGCGCCTGTTCTGGAGCAGGCCCTGGGGGAGTTCATGGCCTGGTACGGTGTCCACAAGGCGGACCAGACCGCGCCCTATCCCGGGATGCTCCAGGCGGTCCGGCGGCTGAAGGAGGCGGGTGTGTCCATCGCGGTGCTGTCCAATAAGGCTGACGAGATGGCCGGACCCGTGGTGGAGGGCTATTACCCCCAAATTTTCCCTCTGGTGCAGGGGGCGCTCACCGGCATCCCCACCAAGCCGGACCCCACGCTGCTGCACAGGCTGATGGAGCGGATGGGGGCGTCCCAGGAGAACACCCTGTTCGTGGGGGACAGCAATGTGGACATCCAGACGGCCAAGAACGGCGGTCTGACCAGCTGCGGCGTTCTGTGGGGCTTCCGGTCCCGCCAGGAGCTGGAGCAGGAGGGGGCCGACTATCTGGCCTCCACACCGGAGGATCTGCTGACCCTGATCCTGGGGGAGAAGGGCGGCCGGGAGACCCGTCACCTGGGGCCGGAGGATGTGGAGGAGGCCGCGGCTATCCTCCGCTCCGGCGGTCTGGTGGGCATCCCCACGGAGACGGTGTACGGACTGGGGGCCAACGGCCTGGATCCGGAGGCGGTGGCCCATATCTTTGAGGCCAAGGGCCGCCCCCAGGACAACCCCCTGATCCTGCATATCCCCTCGGCGGACCATCTGGAGCGGTATTGTGCGGACATCCCTCAGTCCGCCTTTGACCTGGCCCGGGCCTGCTGGCCGGGGCCGCTGACCATGATCCTGAAGCGCAGGCCCATCGTGCCCGATGTGGTGACGGCTGGGATGGATACGGTGGGGATGCGCTGTCCCTCCCACCCGGTGTGCCGGGCGATCCTCCAGGCGGCAGAGGTGCCGGTGGCAGCCCCGTCGGGCAACACCTCTGGGCGGCCCAGCCCCACTACCGCCGCCCACATGGCGGAGGACATGGACGGAAGGATCGATGCCATCGTGGACGGCGGTCCCTGCTCCGTGGGGGTGGAGTCCACCATCGTGGACCTGACGGAGACCCCGCCCCGGCTGCTGCGGCCCGGCGGTATCACGCTGGAGCAGCTGGAGTCCGTCCTGGGCCGGGTGGAGGTGGACCAGGCGGTCACCCGGCTGATGTCCGCGGGAGAAAAGCCCCGGGCCCCGGGAATGAAGTACCGCCACTACGCCCCCAAGGCGCCGGTGACAGTGGTGGCCGGTCCGCCGGAGCGCACTGCGGAGCACATCGCCCGCAGCCTGACGCCGGGGGACGGCGTGATCTGCTTTGACGAGTTTGCTGGGGAGTTCCCCGGCTGTCAGATCCAAAGGATGGGCCCGGCGGGAGACAAATCCGCCCAGGCCCGCCATATTTTCGACGCCCTTCGGGCCTTCGACCACACGGAGGTCCCCCGGATCTGGGCCCAGTGTCCCGATCCGTCCGGCTTGGGGCTGGCCATCAACAACCGCCTGAACAAGGCGGCTGGATTCCATATCGTGGAAGTCAAATAAACACAAAGGAATGAGAATCACATATTATGATGAACTATACGATCAAACAGAACGTGGCCGTGGTCCGGCCTGACTACCCTCTGTCCGACGGCCAGGATGCGGCCAAGCTGATCAACGCGGTGCGTTTTCAGACGGGCTGCACCGCTATGCTGATGGACCGCAGTTCCTTCGTTCCGGAGCTGTTCACGCTGTCCAGCGGCGTGGCGGAGCAGGTGCTCAAGCCCTTTACTCAGAACAAGATGCGGCTGGCCATCGTGGGTGATTTTTACGACTGCTACCAGACCTCCATGCGGAACTTTATCTTTGGCTGCAACCGGGGCGACCAGGTGGGTTTTTGGGAGAACGAGCAGGAGGGTCTGGCCTGGCTGACCCGGAAGCGCTGAGATGGTCCTGATCGGCATCACCGGCCCCACTGGGGCGGGGAAAACCACGCTTCTGCGGGAGGTGGAGGCCCTGGGGGGCGCGGTCATCGACTGCGATGCGGTGTACCACGAGCTTTTGGAGCATGATCCCTTCCTGCAGCGTGAGCTGGAGCGGCGCTTCGGCCCCCTGAGAGGGGAGAACGGCGCAATCGACCGCAAGCGGCTGGGTACCATCGTATTCGGCGACCCGGAGAAGCTGGCCCTGCTCAACGACGTGGTCCGGACGGTCATCGTGGACCGGACCCGGGCGCTGGTGGAGGACTACCGGCGGCAGGGGAGAGCCCTGGCCGCCATCGACGCCATCGCCCTGGTGGAGAGCGGGCTGGACCGCCTGTGCTCCGCCACCGTGGCGGTCACCGCCCCACCGGAGGTGCGGGTGCGCCGGATCATGGCCCGGGAGGGGATCCCGGAGGATTACGCCTGGTCCCGGGTGCGGGCCCAGAAGCCGGAGACATATTTCCGCAGTCACTGCGGCTATGTTCTGGTGAACGACTGCGCCAGTGCGGAGGAATTTTCCGTCCGGGCCAGGGCGCTGCTCCAGACGATCTTACAACAAACGACGAAGGAGGTCTGAACCATGAAGGAACAGGAGAACAGCCGGGGCGAGCAGCTGCGGAAGGCCCTGAGCTATACGAAGAAAAACGGCTATGACCGGGTGGACCGGGCGGAACTGGAGGCCATGGACGCCTATTGCACCGGCTATAAGCAGTTTTTGGACGCCGGCAAGACGGAGCGGGAGTGTGTGGACCGGACCATCGCTCTGGCGGAGGCCGCCGGCTTCCGGGCCTACCGGCGCGGGATGGAGCTCAAGCCGGGGGACAAGGTGTACCGGGCCAACCGGGGCAAGGCCGTCATGCTGGCGGTGCTGGGCCGCCGGGGCCTGGACCAGGGTGTGAACATCGCCGCGGCCCACATCGATTCCCCCCGCCTGGACCTGAAGCAGAATCCCCTGTATGAGGCGGACGAGCTGGCCTTCCTCAAGACCCACTACTACGGCGGCCTAAGAAAATACCAGTGGGTCACCATCCCCCTGGAGCTCCATGGCGTGGTGGTTCTCAAAAGCGGCCAGGTGGTCCGGGTCTCCGTGGGCAACGGGGAGGGGGACCCCCTGTTCACTGTGGACGATCTTCTGCCCCACCTGGGGGCGGAGCAGTCCAGAAAGCCCCTGGGAGAGGCCATCCCCGCGGAGAACCTGAACATCCTGGTGGGCAGCCGCCCACTGGCGGACGACGAGGGGAGCGACCGGGTCAAGCTGTCCATCCTGGAGCTGCTGAACCGGAAGTACGGCATCGTGGAGGAGGACTTCATCTCCGCGGAGCTGTCTGCCGTTCCGGCCTTCCGGGCCAGCGATGTGGGCTTTGACCGCTCTCTCATCGGGGCCTACGGCCACGACGACCGGGTGTGCGCCTACGCCTCCCTGGCGGCCATCCTCCAGCTGAACGACCCGGAGCGCACCGCGGTGTGTATGCTGGCGGATAAGGAGGAGATCGGCTCCGAGGGGGTCACCGGCATGAAATCCGCCGCCTTCGACACCTTTATGGAGGATCTGTGCCAGAGCCAGAACGTGCCCCTGCGGGCCTGCTATGAGCGCTCCTTCTGCCTGTCCGCCGACGTGACGGCGGCCTATGACCCCAATTTTGCCGAGGTGTACGAGAAGCGGAACAGTGCCCTGGTGAACTGCGGCATGGGCCTGTGCAAGTACACCGGGGCCCGGGGCAAGTCCGGGGCCTCCGACGCCTCTGCGGAGCTGGTGGCGTATGTGCGCGGCGTACTGGACCGGGCGGATGTGGTCTGGCAGATGGCCGAGCTGGGCAAGGTGGACGCCGGCGGCGGCGGCACTGTGGCCATGTTCATGGCGGAGCGGAACATCGACACCCTGGATGCCGGGGTTCCGGTGCTGTCCATGCACTCCCCCTTTGAGACGGTGGGGAAGCTGGACTGCTATATGACCTTCAAGGGCGTGAAAGCCATTTACGAGGCAAAATAAGGACAAAATGGGGCCGCTGAAAAGCTGCCCCAGAGACGGTCGAAAAAGTGGCACAGCCACTTTTTCGAGAAAGATCAATCGAAAGCTCCACCTCGATTTCTTGTGAGATTGCCGAAGCTTTCGTGAGCAGTGTCATTTTCGAGGTCTACGCCCTCGGTAACAGTCACAAGGCCGCCGGCAAACAAGCCGGCGGCCTTGTGCGTCACCGGACGGACCGGCGGTAGATGAGGATGGACAGCAGGGCGGTGACCGCCTCAGCGAGCCAGAAGGCGTGCCAGATGCCGGTGGGACCCAGCAGGCGGCTGAGGAGCCAGGCGGCTGGGATCATCACCAGGGTATAGCGCAGCAGTGAGATCACCAGCGAGGGGCCGCCCTTGCCAAGCCCCTCCAGCGCACCGCCGGCAGCCACGGAGACCGAGGAGACCAGAAAGCCCGCGCTGATGATGCGGAGCGCCTCGGCCCCCGCCCGGATGCTCTCCGGGTTCTGGGTGAACAGCCCCATCAGCTGGGCGGGGATGGCCAGGCAGAGGACAGTACCCGCCGCCATGATGGCGGCGCACAGCCCCAGGGTGACCCGATAGATCTCCCGCACCCGGCCCTGTTCTCCCGCGCCGTAGTTGTAGCCAATGACGGGGCGCATTCCCTGGACGATGCCGCTGGCGGGGAGGTAGAGGAAGGTCTGGAGCTTATAATAGATCCCCAGGATCACCACATAGATAGGGGAGAAGGCGGACAGTATGCTGTTGAGGGCGGAGATCAGCAGGGAGGGCAGGGCCAGGCTCAGTGTCGCGGGGATCCCCACGGAATACAGGCGGAGGTCCAGCCGCCAGTCCCAGGCCAGCTCCCTCCGGTTCAGCGTAATGGGGAGGGCGCAGGAGCGCCAGGCGGCCAGATAGACCAGAAGGGTCAGAGTCTGGCCGATGCCGGTGGCCAGGGCGGCCCCCTCGATGCCCAGCTTTGGGAAGGGGCCGGGCCCGAAGATCAGCAGCGGGTCCAGTACGATGTTGGTCAGACAGCCGGTCAGCAGGGCTGCCATGGGGACCTTCATCCGTCCCACCGCCTGGAAGATCTTCTCATAGGCCAGCCCCAGGGAGAGCAGCAGGGAGAAGCAGAACACTGTCCGCCCGTACCGGACCCCCAGCTCCAGCACCTCCGGGTCCTGGGTGAACATCTCAAGGAAGGAGGGGAGCAGGACGATGGTCAAGCCGGTCAGGACCACCCCGTGGACCGCGCTGAGGGCCAACCCATGGACCGCCGCCGCGCTGGCCCGGTCCCGGCGCTCCGAGCCTAAATAGAAGGAGATGGCCGCGTTCAGTCCTACCCCGAATCCAATGGCTAACGCGTTGACCAGGTTCTGAATGGGGTAGACCAGGGAGAGGGCGGTCATGGACGCCTCGCTGATCTGGGCCACGAAAAAGCTGTCCACAATATTATAGAGGGAGTTGACCAGCATGGACAGCACCATGGGCAGGGACATAGTGACGATCAGCGGCAGAACAGGCCGCTCCCGCATAAAGGCTTCGTTCATCGTTTCAGCATACCTCCTGAATTCCGGAAAAAAGCCACACAGCGCCCCTGCGGGCAGCTGTGTGGCGAAAAGGGACCAATGGCCGGAAAAATCCACAACGTGTTTTAGCAGACACTATTGTACTGAAAACGGGCGGTTTGTCAAGGGGGAGCGGAGGATTTTTCAACGGAGAGGGGACTCATGGCTCAGGCTCCTGGTCCCTCAGCCGCTTTTCCAGCCGCCGCACCCGGAGGGCCAGAACAAAGGACGCCAGGGCCGCCGCAGTCAAAAGGAGCGGCTGAAGCCAGGACCAGAAGGCGGCGGCGGTGGAGACGGTAACGATGGCGGTAAGCCCGTCAGCGCCGCCGATGACGCCCAGCTCCGGGGCCACGACCAGTCGGTCATAAAGATGCCGGCAGGCGAGTACTGCGTGCGGCAGAAGGAACAGGAGACACAGTATCTTCTACCTGTATCCGCCGCAAAAGGCAACCTACGAAAAGTAGAGTGGGCAATTTGGGATAAAATACGGATAAGATCCTCTGTTTCGGGCATCCTGACAGGGAGTTTTGGAACAAAGGAGGAACAGCCGTTATGGAGGAACAGGAGAGAACGGAGCAGAGGCAGGAGGACCCGGGAACGCAGCAGATCCTGGAGTTTGGCTCCTCGCTGATCCACTCCAAGCGGGGGGCGGTCCATGTGCTTACCATCGTGGGGCAGATCGAAGGACATCAGGTCCTGCCCCCCAGCAGCAAGAGCACCAAATATGAGCACGTCATGCCCCTGCTGGCCCTGGTGGAGGAGAGCGACGAGGTGGACGGCCTGCTGGTACTGCTGAACACGGTGGGGGGCGACATCGAGGCGGGGCTGGGCATCGCGGAGCTGATCGCCAGTATGTCCAAGCCCACGGTATCCCTGGTGCTGGGGGGTGGGCATTCTATCGGAGTGCCCCTAGCCGTGTCCGCCAAGCGGTCCTTTATCGCCCCATCCGCCGCCATGACCATCCACCCGGTGCGCCTGAACGGTCTGGTCATCGGCGTCCCCCAGACCTTCTACTATTTCGAGCGCATCCAGGAGCGGATCACCCAGTTTGTCACCGCCAACAGCCGTGTGAAGCGAGAGGACTTTACACGATTGATGCTCCAAACGGGGGAACTGGCCGCCGACGTGGGCAGTGTGATTTATGGGGAGGAGGCGGTCCAGCTGGGCCTCATCGATGAGATCGGCGGCCTGTCCGCAGCCCTGGACTGTCTCCACCGTATGATCCGGGAGCGGAAAGAGTCCGACGCCCCCTGAACCCGGGCGGTCCCGCCCCGTTTCGCCCCTCCCTGCTGTCTGGCCAGATCGCAGGGAGGGATTTCTGAAAAAGACTGGCATTGAAGGAACATCTGTGTTAATATAGATTGTAATGCCCATGGGGCAATCTGTAAACAACGGAGGTACATAGACTGTGTCATATCTGATGGCCGCCGTCCTGGGGATCATCCAGGGCGTCGCTGAATTTCTGCCCATTTCCAGTTCCGGGCACCTGACCCTGTTCCAGCACTTTTTTGGGATGCCGGAGACGGATAACCTGTTCAACGTCCTGCTCCACTTCGCCACTCTGATCGCCGTGTTCGTCTATTATTGGAGCGATATATGGGAGATGATCACAGAGTTTTTCCTGGGAATCCGCGCCCTGTTCGTCCCCCAGTACCGCAGCCAGGGGGAGCCTCCGGCGGCCCGGCGGCTGATCCTGCTGATCATCGTAGCCACCCTGCCCCTGTTCCTGGTGCTGCCCATCAAGGACTATGTGGAGCAGATCGGCAACTATCCTGCGGCAGTCAGCTGCATCCTTCTGCTCACCGGCGCGGTCCTCTTCCTGTCTGACCGGATGGCCCACGGCCACAAGACCGCCCGGAGCGCCACCCTGAAGGACGCGCTGCTCATTGGTGTGGCCCAGGGCGTAGCCACCCTGCCCGGCCTGTCCCGGTCGGGGAGCACCATCGCCGCCGGCATGGCCTGCGGCCTGGACCGGAAGTTCGCCGTACGCTTCTCCTTCCTCATGTCCCTGCCCGCTGTGTTCGGCGCCACCATCCTGAAGGCGGTGGACGTGGTCCAGGAGGGGGGCGTGGATCTGTCTCTCCTGCCCAAGTATCTGCTGGGCATGGCCTTCGCCGGCGTGGTGGGGTATTTCTCCATCGGCCTGGTGAATCTTCTGACCGCCAAGGGGAAGTTCGGCGCCTTTGCCTACTACTGCTGGGGTGCGGGCGCGCTCTTCCTGGTGCTGAGCCTGACCGGCTTCACCCTGGTCCCCGCGGCCTGATCCGCTCCGGTCCGACCGGAGGACCGGTCATATTTCCTGGGAAAGGACAAGAGTTTATGGCAACGACACAAAAGAAAAAAGGGGGGAGCCGGGCCGCCTCATCCGGCGGACGGCGGACCGCCTCCTCCAGTTCCAGCTCCAGATCCAGGAGCAGTACATCCGGCAGCAGGAAAAAGCAGCCGCCCCAGCCCGCTCACCGGCCCTTCCGCCGGGAGATCGGGGCGGTGGCCTGCCTGCTGCTGGCCCTTTTCTCTGCCCTGGGCTATTTTCACATCGAGGCCCTCTTCATCGATTTCTTCTGCGGGCTGGTGAAGGGGCTGATCGGGTACGGCTTCTGGCTGGTGCCCCCGGCCCTTCTGCTGACCAGCTATATCCTGGCCTTCCACCGCGGGCGTCCGGTGTGCCTTCCGGTGGTGTGCGCCCTGCTGATGCCCCTGATGATGGCCTGCACGGTCCACGGGCTGACGGTCCAGGTCCTGCCCTGGGACAGAGCCCTGCTCAAGACGTTGTGGGAGAGTGGCCGGGCCATGACCAGCGGCGGCGCGGCCGCCGGAGTGCTGGCCCAGGCGCTGGTCCAGGCGGTGAGCGTTTGGGGATCCACCGTGGTCTTTGTGCTGGCCTTCCTGCTCATGGCCCTGGGGGCGTTCCGCCTCACCATTCTGGATGTGGCCGACTGGATCTTCAACCGGCCCCAGTATGAGCCCCAGGAGATCCCGGAGCGGCCCAGCCGCACAAGGACCGCCCCCAGCCGGGCGGCAGTCCCGGAGCACACCAGCCGCCGGGCAGCGGAGATCGACATTCCAGTGGAGGACGGCCCCCTCGTGGGGAAGGAGCCGGCCGCAGCCGCCCCGGTGGAAAAGAAGAAAGGCTTCTTTGATCGCAGGCCCCGGGTCCCGACCCCGGATCAGGTGCTGGCCGCTGCTGCGGCCCAGGTCAGACAGCCTGAGCCGCAGCCCGCCCCCGCCCCTGCGCCGGTCCCGGAGCCTGTTCCCCAGCCCGCAGCGCCTCCGGAGCCCGTTCTCCCGGAACCAGAGGAGAACCCCACCCCGTCCTTCCTGCGGGAGCCGGAGCCTGCCCCCGCGGCGGAACCCGTTCCTGCTCCCACTCCCAAGCCCCTGACTGAGACCCCGCCGCCCCCTATGCCGGAGGTGGTGCGGGAGCCGGCCGTCTCCAGGTCTGGCCGGGACGCGGAGCGCCAGCAGGCGGCCCAGGAGATGGCCCAGCACATCCAGGCCGGGATGGAGCTGGAGACGCCGCCCTATCAGCACCCTCCTCTGGAGCTGCTCACCCAGGGGAGCGGAGAGCTGGGGGGAGAGGCCCTGGTGGAACTCAACGCCAACAAGCAGCGCCTGTCCGACACCATCCACTCCTTCGGCATCGACGCCAATATTGTCAACGTCACCCGGGGGCCCTCGGTCACCCGGTATGAGCTGGAGCTGGATCAGGGGGTCCGGCTGAACAAGCTGACCAACCTGTCCGACGACATCGCCTTGTCCCTGGGGGCCTCCGGGGTGCGGATCGCCCCCATCCCGGGAAAGATCTCCATGGTGGGCATCGAGGTGCCCAACAAGCTGGTCTCCCCGGTGAACATCCGAACTGTGCTCAGCTCCTCTGAGTTCCAGGACAGCCCCTCCAAGGTGTCCTTCGCCGTGGGCAAGGACATCGGCGGCAAGTGCATCGTGGGCAACATTGCAAAGCTGCCTCATCTGCTCATCGCCGGCACCACCGGCTCCGGTAAGTCGGTGTGTACCAACTCCCTGATCGTCTCCCTGCTGTACAAGGCCAGCCCGGAGGAGGTCCGCCTCATCATGGTTGACCCGAAGATGGTAGAATTGGGGATCTATAATGGCATCCCGCACCTGCTCATCCCGGTGGTCACCGACCCGAAAAAGGCGGCGGGCGCCCTCCAGTGGGCGGTGACCGAGATGATGAAGCGCTACCGGATGTTCGCCGAGGTGGGAGTCCGTGACCTGGCCTCCTACAACGCCAAGGCGGCCCGGACTGAGGGCATGGAGAAGATGCCCCAGGTGGTGGTGGTCATCGATGAGCTGGCCGACCTGATGCTGGTGGCCGCCAAGGAGGTGGAGGAGTCCATCTGCCGGGTAGCCCAGATGGGCCGCGCCAGCGGGATGCACCTGATCATCGCCACCCAGCGGCCCTCCGCCGATGTGATCACCGGCCTGATGAAGGCCAACATCCCCAGCCGGATCGCCTTCGCCGTGGCCTCCGCCATGGAGTCCCGGATCATCCTGGACACCCAGGGGGCCGAAAAGCTGGTGGGCCGGGGCGATATGCTCTACTTCCCGCTGGGATCCGGAAAGCCCACCCGGGTGCAGGGCTGTCTCATCTCCGATCAGGAGGTGGCCTCTGTGGTGGACTTTGTCAAGCAGAACAGCGGCACGGCCCAGTATGACGACCAGGTCATGCAGGAGATCGAACAACACGCCGCCGAGAAGGACAAGGCCTCCAAGGGCGTGGGCGGCTCCAACCCATCGGAGAGCGGGGAGGAGGAGTACGACGAGCTCATCAACTCTGCCATCGAGGTGGTGCTGGAGACCGGACAGGCCTCCGTCTCCATGCTCCAGCGCCGCCTGAAGCTGGGCTATGCCCGGGCGGCCCGTCTGGTGGACCAGATGGAGGAGAAGGGGATCGTGGGACCCTTCGAGGGCTCCAAGGCCCGGCAGCTGCTCATCACCAAGGAGCAGTGGCAGGAGATCCAGTACCGGCAGGGGATCGTCTCCCAGGCCCCCGGCCAGCCGGAGGCCGCCCCGGAGCCCCCTGCGGCTTCAGTTCCTCAGGAGGACGCGCCCCCCTTTGATTTGGACGCTCCTCTGGACCGGGACGAGGAGGACACGCTGTAAAACCGCCGCCCGGCGGGTCACAGACGCAGGCCGCCAGCGGCGGTCTGCGTCTATTTTTTGACGTCGGACGGCAAAAAAATCGGCCTGCTGTGTTGCGATTTTCCGGGAAGCAGGTATAATGAAGAGGAAAACACGCCCCCAGGGGCATACAGGAAAGCGAGGAACATACCCATGGATTACGCGAAGGAATCTCTCCGGCTGCACCGGGAGTGGAAGGGAAAGATCGAGGTGGTGGCCACCGTGCCCGCCGACAACAAGGAGGCCCTGTCCCTGGCCTATACCCCCGGCGTGGCCCAGCCCTGCCTGGAGATTCAGAAGGACCCGGCGGAGAGCTATGCCCTCACCCGCCGCCATAACCTGGTGGCCGTCATCACCGACGGCTCCGCCGTGCTGGGGCTTGGGGACATCGGCCCGGAGGCCGGGATGCCGGTGATGGAGGGCAAGTGTGTGCTGTTCAAGTCCTTCGGCGGGGTGGACGCCTTCCCTCTGTGCGTCAAGACCAAGGATGTGGACGAGTTTGTCCAGACCGTCTACAACATCTCCGGCTCCTTCGGCGGCATCAATCTGGAGGACATCGCCGCCCCCCGCTGCTTTGAGATCGAGCGGAAGCTGAAGGAGAAGTGCGACATCCCCGTGTTCCACGACGACCAACACGGCACCGCCATCATCGCTCTGGCCGGCCTGACCAACGCCCTGCGGGTGGTGGGCAAGCGGAAGGAGGACGTGAAGGTGGTGTTCTCCGGGGCGGGCTCCGCCGCCATCTCCATCACCAAGCTGCTCCTTCAGGCCGGGTTCCGGGACATTACCCTGTGCGACAAGTTCGGCGCCCTGTACGAGGGGAACCCCAACATGAACTGGGCCCAGCAGGAGATCGCCAGACGCACCAACCTGGAGAAGAAGCAGGGAACTCTGGCCGACCTGCTGGTGGGGGCCGATGTGTTCATCGGCGTATCCGCCCCCAACCTGGTCACGCCGGAGATGGTGTCCACCATGAACCGGGACGCCATCGTCTTTGCCTGCGCCAACCCCACGCCGGAGATCTTCCCCGACGACGCCCGGGCGGGCGGGGCCCGGGTGGTGGCCACCGGCCGCAGCGACTACCCCAACCAGATCAACAACGTGCTGGCCTTCCCCGGCATCTTCCGGGGGGCGCTGGACGTGCGGGCCAGCGACATCAACGAGGAGATGAAGATGGCCGCCGCCATGGCCCTGGCCGCCGTCATCCCGGAGGAGGAGCTGTCCGAGGAGAACATCATCCCCAAGCCCTTCGACCCCCGTGTGGTCCCCGCCGTGGCCGCCGCTGTGGCGGAGGCCGCCCGCAAAACCGGCGTCGCCCGCACGCTTTCTTGAAAGAAAGCTTGGCAAAGAACTTCCTGCGAAACTCCGTTTCGCCTCTGGCCTTCTTGTGAAAAATTGCATAAAATGGTATGATAGGAGCGGCCCCCGGGCCGCTCCTGTTTTCTTAAAAATTTGTGAAAAAAGTTGGAAAACATGGGGAGCAACTGATAGTTGCCCCCGATGTAAACCGAAAGTGGTTGCATTTTCTCAAAAAATCCTTATCATCAGAGGTGAAAAGCGGTGGAACCGAACGAACGTCTGGCCCAGCTGCGGAAGGAACACGGCCTGTCCCAAAACGATTTGGCGGATCAGCTGAAGGTCTCCCGTCAGGCTGTCTCCCGGTGGGAGCAGGGATTGGCTATGCCGTCCAGTGATAATCTGATTTATTTGAGCAAGCTGTATGGGATCACGCTGGATGAACTGATATATCCTCGGGATGAGTCCAAAGAACAAAAGACGACTCAGGACATGAAGGAAGAGCATATAGAAAATCAAAAGAAAAATAATGGGCTTCTTCCCTTGTTCATTGCAGTATTGCTTGGACTTATCATTGGAATTGCTGTTTCATCCAGTGAAAAAGCAGAGATTTTCCCAATAGAAGAGTTAGAAATAGATAAAATAGATATTTCAACCACTGGCAGCATCTTTGGAGCATGGTAAATAATGAGAGAAAGGAAGAAAGTTGTTATGAAACGACAAAAGCTAGTATCCACACTGTTATCCGCCTTTTTACTTGCAAACTGCTTGGCCTTCAGGACATCAGCAAGTGAAATTGAGAGTTTGAGTATCAGTGATTTACAGCATGAAAGAATAGAGGAGATAACTTCAAATATACTTGGGGTTACTCCTCGTGCATCGGTTCGCTTCGAAGCTGATATTGAAGAAAATTCTATTTCAGCAATGAAGAATGTTAAATTCCCTCTAGAAGCTAACGAAACTGTGACCATTAACGCCTCCTATTCTCCATCCTCTTCCAGTATGGACTTTGGTTTGGTTACGTCAGACGGTTACTTTTATTATATCAATGTTGACAATGGCAATATCAATAAGACTATTCGCGTCGAGGAACGAGGCAACTATATGCTGGCGGTACGCAATAACTCGGATGATACTGTCAGCGTGGTTGGATATGTAAATGATTGAAAGAAGGTGGGAAGAAAAAGCGCGCTCACGGGACCATCAGTAACATATACGGTGAAAAGAAAGGACGTATGAAAATGAAAAAGTTGTTTTCGATGCTGACAGCATTGGCCCTGATGTTCTCCCTTTGTATTCCGGCGTTTGCCGCAGATCCCGCAGATAAGTATGTGGTTGGTCATGTTTTTACACAGGAGGATATGGACCGCTTTTGGACGGTTCAGCCCTCTGAGCGCATTGCGAGCACCGTGAAGCTGAACCGGAATACGACAGGCGCCCAGGGCACAGGGTGCGGATATTTTACCGCGGACGCTCAGGATGTGACGTTTATGATTACCAACGCCCCCGGCGCGCTTACTTACAATGTTGGCCTTCTTGATTCGCAGGGAAATGCTGTCACCGATTGGCTGAAGGAGGTGCCGGTCAACAATCCTGTGGGCTTCAGTGGCTTGACCATAGGCGAGGAGTACCATTTTGTGGTGAGCTCCAATGATGTTCCCGAACGAGGCTGCACAGCCAATTATGAGGTTTATTGATTGAGGTCCACAGCTGGAACACCAATTGGAATGGCGATGAAGGCGGAGCGTCAAACCCCGAAGATCACGTTCAGGTTTGAATCACATGAAAATGAAATGGTCAAAAATTGTTCTGCTGGGCGGACTTGTTGCTAGTGTACTGGTCGGGTTATTGTTCGGCGATGATGTTGCCACAGTGATAGCCAACACCTCTGAGCTTTTATTTTGTATCCTCTCGTCAATCGAGTCGTATCTCCAAAAACAAAAAGTATGGGCGGTTTTATGGCTCGCGATCATACCCATTATAGTATGTGGTAAACTTGAATCAACTGGTATGACAGGAGCGGCCCCCGGGCCGCTCTTATCCTTATAGATACAGCAGATCTCACACGCGGCCGGCCCGGGCATTGACAGGGCCGGCCGCGGACCGTATAATAATGTCTGCGTTATGATATGTACTTCCATACGCCTGGATAAAACGGCGGTGATGGAAAAAACGGCTGGAGAAGGGGGAACGCGCTGTGCGGCGGCTGAGGAAGGCCTATCTGGAGATTACCAATGTGTGCAATCTGGCCTGTGATTTTTGTCCCGGCACCCAGCGGGCGCCGGGCTTTCTGTCTCCGGAGGGCTTCCGGACCCTGGCGGGCCGCCTGCGGCCCCACACGGACTATCTGTACCTCCACCTGATGGGGGAGCCGCTGCTCCACCCTCAGCTGGGCGACCTGCTGGAGGAGGCGGACGCCCTGGGCTTCCGGGTGATGCTCACCACCAACGGCACCCTGCTCCGCCAACGTGAGGCGCTGCTGCTGGGCAGTCCGGCGGTGAAGAAGGTGAGCGTCTCCGTCCACTCCTTTGAGGGCAACGGCGGGGGCGGGGAGGACCTGGATGGCTATCTGGATGGGTGCATCTCCTTTGCCCGGGCGGCGGCCGGGGCGGGGAAGCGGTGCGCCCTGCGGCTGTGGAACCTGGACGGGGCGGAGACCGAGGGGGCCAACCGTCAAAACGGCCAGATCCTCTCCCGGCTCCGGGAGGTCTTTCCCGGGCTCTGGCGGTCAGACCGGCGTGGGACCACCATGGCCCCGGGCGTCTATCTGGAATTTGGTGAAAAATTCCAATGGCCCGATCTCTCCGCCCCGGAGGAGGAGGGCCGCCGCTTCTGCTACGGCCTGCGGGACCAGGTGGGCGTGCTGTGGGACGGCACGGTGGTGCCCTGCTGTCTGGACCACGAGGGGGACGTCCCTCTTGGGAACCTGTACGAGACATCCCTGGAGGAGATCCTGTCCGGCCCGCGGGCCGCTGCCATCTATCATGGCTTTTCCCAGGGGGAGGCCCGGGAGGCCCTGTGCAGGCGGTGCGCCTTTACCAGAAGATTTCAGTGAGCGATGCAGGAGACGGGAGACTGTCGAAAAACCCTCTAGCCAAAGGATTCGGAGGGAAAGATCGTGTGAAAGAAAACCGTCAGGGTTTTCTTTCACGTCCAATCAAATAACTTTTGAGCACGTTAAAAAAGTGCTCAAAAGTTATTCAGCTTGTCGAAAAGGCTTTTTCGACAAGCTGCGGCGGAGCGGCATACAGCCGCTCCGCCGTTGGGAGTTTGGAGGGGACCATGGAGTTTTCCCAGTGGAAGGAACGATATTCGCTCTCCCTGGATGGACAGCAGGAGCAGGCGGTCCAGGCGGTGGACGGCCCGGTGCTGCTGCTGGCCGTCCCAGGCAGCGGCAAGACCACCGTCCTGGTGTCCCGGGTGGGCTATCTGTGTCTGGCCAGGGGGATCCCGCCGGAGCAGATCCTGACCATGACCTATACCGTGGCCGCCGCCCGGGATATGCGCACACGCTTCACCGCCCTCTTTGGGGAGCAGGCTGCACAGCGGCTGGAGTTTCGCACCATCAACGGCGTGTGCAGCCAGATCATCCGCACCTATGAGCGCAGGCTGGGGCGGACGGCCTTCACCCTGTTGGAGGATGCGGGACAGCGGGGGGCGCTGCTGGGGGAGCTGTACCGGGCGCAGACGGGAGAGTTTGCAGCCGAGAGCACAGTGAAGGCCCTGATGACCGCCGTCACCTATGCCAAGAACCAGATGCTGACTGGGGAGGAGCTGGCCCAGGTCCAGGTGGAAGGGGTAGAGTTTTCTAAAATCTTCCGGGACTATGAGCAGGCGCTCCGGCAGAGCCGGAGGATGGACTATGACGATCAGATGGTCTATGCTCTGCGGATTCTCCGGCAGCACCCCAGGATCCTGGAGGAATTTCAGGGGCGTTTCCGGTATTTCTGTGTGGACGAGGCCCAGGACACCTCCCGAATCCAGCACCGGATCATCCGCCTGCTGGCGGGACAGAGCCAGAACCTCTTTCTGGTGGGGGACGAGGATCAGAGCATCTACGGCTTCCGGGCCGCCGACCCCTCCGCCCTGGTCCGCTTCCCGGAGGAGTGGCCCGGGGCCCGGGTCCTGCGCCTGGAGCAGAACTACCGCTCCACCCGGGAGATCGTGGCGGCGGCGGACCGGTTCATCCAGAAAAACACCAGCCGCCTGCCCAAACACATGAGGGCCGTCCGGGGGAGCGGGCCCGCGCCGGAGGAGATCTCCGTCTATGACCGGCAGAGGCAGTACCGCTGGCTGGCCAAGCTGGCCAAGAGCTGTGACCGGGAGACCGCCGTGCTCTACCGGGACAATGACAGCGCCCTTCCCCTCATCGACCTGCTGGAGCGGGCCGGGACCCCATACCGCTGCCGCCAGGTGGAGAGCGCCTTTTTCACCAGCCGGGTGGTCCGGGACGTCACGGACGTGATCCGTTTTGCTCTGGACCCCTGGGACGGAGAGCGGTTCCTGCGGCTGTATTACAAGCTAGGGGCCGGGATCAGCCGGTCCCTGGCCCAGGAGGCGGCGGACCGGGCGGACCAGGAGAGGGAGACCATCCTGGCCTATATCGGCCGTCAGCCCGGGGCGTCTCCCTGGACCAGAAGGCAGTGCGCCGCCCTGAGCACCCACCTGTCCAATCTGCTTCAGGAGCGGGGGGACCGGGCGGTATACCGCATCGTCCACTTTATGGGCTATGGGGCCTATCTGGAGGAGCACGGCATGGACGGGAGCCGGGCGGACATCCTGGAGGCCATCGGAGCGGACCAGCCCACGCCCCTGGCCCTGCTGGAGCGGCTGGAGGAGCTGGAGCAGGTGGTGCGGGCGGGTGCACACGGTGGGGAGGAGGTCCCGTTCCTGCTGTCCACCATCCACTCCAGCAAGGGGCTGGAGTATGGGCGGGTCATCCTGATGGACGTGGCCGACGGCATCTTCCCCAAAACCGTCCCGGAGGGCCCGGAGCCTGAGCAGGCGGAGCTGGACGCCTATGAGGAGGAGCGCCGTCTGTTCTATGTGGGAATGACCCGTGCGAAGAACGAACTTTCCATTGTACGCTTCCGAAAGGAGGGACTATCCTCCTTGTTTGCGGAGGAGCTCTTTCCCACGCCACGGGAGCCGCGTCCCAATCCGGCAAAGCGGCCGCTGCCGATGGAGATGGGCCCGGACCGTGACGCCCTCGCCGCCATGGGGGAGGTGCTTGTGCCCGGAGTGCGGGTGCGGCACCGGACCTTTGGACCTGGGGTGTTGTGTGACCGGAACGGAGATATCGCCACGGTCTCCTTTGACAGCGGAGCGGATAAGCGCCTCTCCATGTCCACCGCCCTGCGTACCGGGCAGCTGAGGCTGGAGGAAGAGGAATAGGAAATAGAATGGGAGCGGACCGTCCTGTACAGGACGGTCCGCTCCCATTGGCGTCCGGGGAGGGACCGACTGGGGCGGGGGCGCATAGGATGACACGGATGGCCCCTCTCCGGGCTGTCCTATTCCAACCAAGGAGGAATCCTGCTTTGAACACCGAAACCGGCAGTTCCTGCCCAATCACCAGCTGCCCGGACAACTACGGCTCGATGCCGTCCTGTGCGGGTCTGGCTGTCCCATACGTCCCCTTCCAACAGAACGGGCCCCAGAAGTATTCCCAGAGCGAGGCCCTGAGCAACGGGACCCTGTTTCCCGGACTGAACCTCCCCTTCCACCTCAAGACCGAGGGGAGCACCCTGCCCAGCAATCCGCTGGTGGAGCTCCAGGCCCTGGAATTTGTGGTGCTGGAGCTGGGCATTTATCTGGACACTCATCCGGACGACATGGAGGCATTTGACCTGTTTAAACAGTACGCCGCCATGGAGAAGGCCGCGAAAGAGACCTATGAAGCAAAATTCGGCCCGCTGATGAAGAGCAGCGCCGCCTCCGGGACGTCCTACCGCTGGCTCCAGGATCCGTGGCCCTGGAATTATCAGCAGAATGAGGTGAAGTGAGCGATGTTTATTTATGAAAAGAAGCTCCAGTTCCCGGTGAAGATCTCCACACCCAACCCCAAGCTGGCGGCGGTCATCATCAGCCAGTACGGCGGCCCGGATGGAGAGCTGGGAGCTTCCATGCGCTATCTGTCCCAGCGGTACGCCATGCCATACGCCGAGGGCAAGGGCCTGCTCACCGACATCGGCACGGAGGAGCTGGGCCACATGGAGATGGTGGCCGCCCTCGTCCATCAGCTCACCAGGAACCTCACAGACGAGGAGGTGCAGAAGAGCCCCGCCTTCGCGCCTTATTTTGTGGACCACACCACCGGCATCTATCCCACCGCCGCCTCCGGCTTCCCCTGGACCGCCGCCTCCATCCAGTCCACCGGCGACGTCATCGCAGACCTGACGGAGGATCTGGCCGCGGAGCAGAAGGCGCGGCTCACATATGACAATATCTTGCGCCTGAGCGATGACCCGGATGTCAACAACGTGATCCGCTTCCTGCGGGAGCGGGAGATCGTGCACTTCCAGCGCTTCGGTGAGTGCCTGAGGATGTGCAAGGAGAAGATGAACGCGAAAAACGTCTATCTTACCAACCCCGCCTTCGACAAGATCCAGCCCAGAGACCAGGGCCGTGGCTGACCGGATCTGGTCCCATACGGAGCCTGTCACATCAGGAGCGGACCGCCATGCTCGGCGGTCCGCTCCGTCCATTTCAGCCGCATAATTCCCGCCGCCTCCGCCATAGGATGGGGGAGAGAGGAGGGATCCTGATGAAGAGATGGCGTCTCGGGGCGTCTGCACTGGCGGTCCTGGCCACAGTAGGTGTCTGCGTGCTGTTCCTGCCGGCTCTGCGGCAGACTGCCCGGCCGGCCGCAGCCCTGTCGTCCCACCCCATCCGCTGGGTGCTGGACGCAGGACATGGCGGGGAGGATGGGGGAGCAGTATCGGTCACCGGCGTGGCGGAGAGCGGCATCAATCTGGACATCGTCCGGCGGATGGACGCGGTTTTAGGGCTCTGGGGGCAGCCTGCCTGCCTGCTCCGGGAAGAGGATATATCCCTTCACGACCCGGAGGCCGGGACCCTGCGTGAAAAGAAGGTGTCCGATCTGCACAACCGGGCGGCGGCGGTGGAGACCCTGGAGGGGGCCACCTTGGTGAGCATCCATCAGAACTCATATCCCCAGTCCCGGTATCACGGGACACAAGTGTTTTTCGCCCCCACAGAGGGCTCCCAGCAACTGGCCGAGGCCATCCAGCAGGGGGTGCAGGGGACCTTGCAGCCGGAAAACCGCCGGGCGGCCAAGCAGATCGCAGGGAACGTCTATCTGATGAACCATGTGGACAACCGGGCGGTGCTGGTGGAGTGCGGCTTTCTCTCCAACCCGGAGGAGGAGCGGGCCCTGCGGGATCCAGAGTATCAGACCCGGATGGCGGCGGTGCTGGCGTGGGTGTGCTTGATGGACACAGGTGCGGTTCCTTCTTGACATCGCCGCTGGGAGCCGATAGTATAAAAGAGTAGAAAAATACTCCCCAGCCACTGTCCGGGGACTGGGGAGCTTCGGTATGTTGTGCGGTCCGGCAGCTGGGGCCGGGAGAGGATCAAGATATGAAAACAAAAACACTTTTTTATTGCACCGAGTGCGGCAATGAGACACCGAAGTGGCAGGGGAAATGCCCGGCCTGCGGCGCGTGGAACACCATTGTGGAGCGTCCGGCGGAGAAGGCCGCCAGAAAGAGCCCGGCAGCCAGCCGGGGCAGCGCCCTGGGGGTGGCGGTCAACCGCCCCAGGACTATGGCGGAGGTGGAAACCACCGACGAGCTGCGTTTTCCAACCGGTATGGGAGAACTGGACCGGGTTCTGGGCGGCGGCGCGGTGCGGGGCTCGCTGGTGCTGGTGGGCGGCGCGCCGGGGATCGGAAAATCCACCCTGATGCTCCAGATCTGCGACCAGCTGTGCCGGTCAGCCACTGTATTGTATGTCTCTGGGGAGGAGTCGGAGCGCCAGATCAAGCTACGGGCAGAGCGGTTGCGGGTGAGGGGAGAGGGGCTCCATCTCCTCTCTGAGACCAATTTGGAGAACGTGGTCGACGCGGTCCACACCGTCCAGCCTGGCGTACTGGTGGTGGACTCCATCCAGACCCTGTACCACGGAGATGTGACCGCCGCTCCGGGCAGCATCAGCCAGGTCAAGGAGTGTACCATGGCGCTGATGCAGCTGGCAAAAGGGGAGGGGATCACCGTCTTTGTCATTGGCCATGTGAACAAGGAGGGTTCTATTGCCGGCCCCAAGGTGCTGGAGCACATGGTGGACTGTGTGCTCTACTTTGAAGGGGAGCGCCACATGGCCTATCGGATCCTCCGGGCGGCAAAAAACCGCTTCGGCGCCACCAACGAGATTGGGGTGTTCGAGATGGAGGACGGTGGGCTGGCGGAGGTGCCCAATCCCTCCGAAAGCCTTTTGGCCGGCCGGCCGGAGGATGCCCCCGGTACCTGCGTCACCTGTGTGATGGAAGGCGTGCGCCCTGTTCTGGCGGAGATCCAGGCTCTGGTGGTGCCCAGCAGCTTCGGAAATCCCCGCCGGGTCAGCAACGGCGTGGAGTACAACCGGGCCATGCTCCTGCTGGCTGTGCTGGAGAAGCGTGGCGGGCTGCTGCTTGGGAACTGTGACGCCTATCTCAACGTCATTGGGGGCCTGTCCCTGGACGAGCCTGCCGCGGATCTGGCCGCCATGCTGGCGCTGGCTTCCAGCTTTCGGGACAAGCCTGTGCCAAGCGACCTGGCCGCCATCGGCGAGGTAGGCTTGACCGGTGAGCTGCGCGCGGTGAGCAATCTGGGTCAGCGCCTGTCTGAGGTGCGGCGGCTGGGCTTTACCAAGTGCCTGATCCCAAAGCGGATCCAAGGGAAGCTGGCCGCTCCGGAGGGGCTGGAGCTGATCCGGGTGGCCAACATCCGGGAGGCGCTGGCCGCGCTGCTGTAATGGCTCACGGCTTCTGCGGAGCATTTTCCGTCCATCCCGGTCCGGGACCTCGGACCGGGACAGACCGGGGAACGAAGTTGACACAGCCCAGGCGTCCGGACTGCCCTTGGGAGGCGGCCCGAACCAGGGTGCAACGGCCGTCCAGCTGATAGACGCAGGGATCGGTGCATTGGATCAGACTCATAGGGAGGACCTCCGGCAACTGATTTTTCTCAGTATCTGCCGCTGGAGTGGAGATTATGTAATCGATCTGCGAGCCGGAGTTCAATCTGCGTTCCGAACGGACGACGGACTGAAATAAAGTTGACAGCCATTTCAGGCCGTGGTATGCTGGGAGCATCACAGAACACCTCAGAAAGAAGGAGGAGAGGGGGCGCGCCTGCTGGAGTATCTGGGAAGTACCGACTCCGGTGAGAGGGAGGTCGGGAAGAAGCCGCCAATGGCGGCTATGAATTTCGGAAAACAGGTCAACAAAATAAAAATTTTGTTGACCTGAGAGGAGGCAAAACTGCCGTCCTCCCCGAAAATCCGCCGTTTTGCCCCAAATACTGCCCGGCCCGCGCCCTGCGATCAATATGGATTACCGTACCGATGCACCACCGATTTTGCGGGATTTTCTTGTATACCATGAGACCATCCAAGGCCACTCCCGCCGCACGGTGGACGAGTATTTTTTGGACTTGAGAAATTTTTTACGCTTTCTCAAGCTGGACAAGGGCCGCGTGGCCCGCAATACGCCGCTGGACCAGATCTCCATTGACGACGTGGATCTGGATCTGGTTCGCACCGTCACCCTCAGCGACGTCTATTCCTATATGAATTACCTGTCCCGGGATCGGGCTGTCCATCCAAACAGCCCGGACGTCCACTACGGACTGTCCGCACCCGCCCGCGCCCGTAAAGTGGCCGCCATCCGCTCCTTTTATAAGTACCTCACTAACAAGGCCAAGCTGATCACCGAAAATCCCATGCAGGATCTGGACTCCCCCCATCTGAAAAAGTCCCTGCCGCGCTACCTGAATCTGGAAGAAAGCGAGGGGCTTCTGGACTCAGTGGACGGAGTCAACCAAGCCAGGGATTACTGTATCCTAACCTTGTTTCTCAACTGCGGTCTGCGGATCTCAGAGCTCATCGGCCTGAATGTAACCGATGTTCGGGGAAATCAGCTCCGGGTGCTGGGCAAGGGGAACAAGGAACGGATGCTCTATCTCAATGAGGCATGTCTCAGCGCCCTGTCCGACTGGATCACAGAGCGGGATATGCTCACCCTGGTGGATCAGAACGCGCTGTTCGTCACCCTTCAGAACCGCCGCAGAATCTCCCGGGCAGCCGTCCACAAGCTGGTGAAAAAGCATCTGGCCGCCGCCGGACTGGACAGCACACAGTACTCCTCCCACAAGCTGCGCCATACCGCGGCAACCCTGATGCTCCAGAACGGCGTGGACGTGCGCACCCTTCAGGAGGTGCTGGGCCACGACCATTTGAACACCACCCAGATCTATACCCATGTAGACAATGAGGATCTGCGCACTGCGGCCCGGGCCAATCCCCTGGGCAGAGTCAAAAAGCGGGGCAGACCGCCGGAGGGACAGGACGGGACAGAGTGAACCGCTTCTCCCCTTCCCTACCCTGGAGAAAATCGCCAGCGGCGTCCGGTTCGACAGCCGGACGCCGTTTTTGATCAAAAACAGTATAAAATGAGAACGAGATGTAACGAAAGCCAATTCCGGAGCCACTCATCCTATGAAAGGAGGGGCAGCATGAAGGAGTTATTGGCGGAACTGTTTGACCGCTATCATCAGGACGTCTATACCTATCTGTACAGCCTGTGCCATGATGTCTCTCTTGCAGAGGATCTGACCTCAGAAGTCTTTGTGGAGGTGGTCCGGTCTATTGCCGCCTTCCGTGGGAGATCCGACATCAAAACCTGGATGTTTTCCATCGCCAGGCATCAGTGGTACCAGCATCTCCGCAGAAAGAAACGTCAGATCCCAACGGAGAGCCTCCACGACCTGTATGATTCACACTTCACCGGGCTTCAGTCCCCTGACCTGTCCGGCGAGGTGGAGCAGGCCGTCCACGAGCTTCTCTCCTCTGAATCGGAGCTGACCCGCAGGGTATTCCGAATGCGCCTGGAGGGCTATTCCTACTATGAGATCGCATCGGAGGCAGGCATCTCGGAGAGCTCCGCCCGCGTGGTATTTTTCCGTGTCAAAACGAAACTCAAGCAATATTTAGAAAAGGAGGGCCTTCGCCATGATCCAGATCACCTGTGAGATCTGTATGGATCTGATCCCCCTGGTCCAGGACGGCGTGGCCGCTGGGGACAGCGTCTCCGCGGTGGAGCAGCATATCCAAAGCTGCCCCCAGTGCAGAGCGATGTGGGAGGGGCAGATCCCCCACTCCGCGGACAGCGGCCGGATCCTGGAGAAGGTCCGGCACAGGACCCGTGTTTTTATGGGGATGGTGCTGATGTTTGGGATATTCTTCGGGCTGAGCCTGACCGCCGGCAGCGGGCTGTTTCTGAACAGCCTTATCATGCCTGTGATCGGCTCCATCGGCTACTGCCTGTTCCGCTGGAAATCCCTGTATCTTACCCCGTGCCTTCTCTTTGCCACCCATCTGGGCACAAATGTTCTCAAAATGTTCCGGGGGACGGAACATTTTGACCTGGCCTCCCTCCTGCTGTGGTCCGCGTTGTACGCGGTCTTTGCAGCCATCGGGACGGTGATCGCCGGCCTGCTGCACATTGTATTCCGAAAGGAGAATTAGCGTGAAATGGAATTTGAGGAAGACGCTGGCCCTGGCTTCCGCCCTTGTCCTCATCGGGGGGCTGGCCTGGTTTGCCAATGCGCTGAACGGGAATCCAATCTCTAAAATGATGGCCCAAAGCACCGCTGAGCGGTATCTTGCCGAGACCTATGGAGGTACGGATTACTATATCGACCATATCTCGTACAGCTTCAAGGACGGAAATTATCACGCCTTTGTCCGCTCTCCCTCCAGCATGGATACAGCATTCACTCTGTCCCTCAATATGCTGGGCTCTCTGCGGGGAGATACCTATGACAACGTCCTGAGCGGGTGGAACACCGCCCTCCGTCTCGACGAGGAGTACCGTGCGCTGACCGACCGGGTGCTGGAGGATCCCGCTTTCCCCTATCAATGCCACATCGGGTACGGCAGTCTGGAGATCTATCCCGCAGAGGTGCTGAGCAGCCCGGAAGCTGCCTCCGAGGTCCCCGACTACGCCCTGAGCCAAGACGAGCTGATCCTGGACCATATCTATGACATTCCGGCGCTGGGCAGGCAGGCGGGGCATCTGATCCTCTCTCTTGAGGAGGAGCCATTAACCTTTGAGTCGGCTGCCAACATCATGTTGGATCTGAAGGCCCGCTTCGATGAGGCGGGGGCTCCATTCGCGGCGATGGACCTTACCCTGCTTCCACCCCTGCCAGAGGAGGGACCGCGGCCAGATGGGGAGATCTGTGTGGAGGACTTCCCCTGTGACGCGATCGTTCCGAATGGACTTGCGGACCGCATCCGGGAGGCGGATCAGGCCTTGAAGGAACACTACGCCCAAGAGGATGCGGAACGGAAGCGTCAGGAGGCGATCCTGTCCCAATCGCATCTGGCGTCATAAAAAGTTACCAGACAGATGGATAAAAGCCGGAGAAACCCGTAATACAACGGTTTTCTCCGGCTTTTGTGTGGAAATATGCTTTTTTAGAGCAGGCTGCGGATGTAGTCCAGGCCTGCCTTGGCGGCATACTCAGGTGGTGCGGCCCGGTACTCAAAGACCAGATAGTCCTGGTAGTGGATCTCCTTGAGCGCCTGGATCAGCTTTGGAAAATCGAAGTGATCCCCATCCGGAGCCATCCGCCCCACATCAGAGATGTCCACCTGACCAATCAGTTCTCCCGCCCGAAGGATCTCCTCACAGAACTGTGTCTCCCCATTGGTGTGCAGGTGGATGGAATCCAGCTGAAGCCGGAGGGCGGAGCTATGGAAGGAGCGGATAAAGTCCGCTGTTTCCGCAACGGAGCAGTAGGCGTCGGAGTCCATACGGCTGATGGCCTCCAGGGCCACCGGAACGCCCAGGGGCTCCGCCTGATTCAAAATCTCCTCCAAGCTGGCGTGGAACAGGGATCCGTAAACATCCCGGCCTCCGGCATCCCGGGTCCAGCCCCGAATTGCGCCGATGATCAGCTTTGCCCCGCCCAGCTCTGCACAGACCGGCAGGAAAGCCAGCATCCGGTCCACAGCCGCCCTTCTCCTGTCTGCGTCCGCCATACCAAGGCCAAGTCCGTCCACGGTATAGACCCTCCCTGTCGCCAAACCGGACGCCTCCAGGCCGCAGTTCTGCAGTGTGCGGAGAACCTGGACCCAGTCCCGCTCATTCGGATCTTTTACCGTCAGGGAAAGCGCGTCATAGCCCAAATCCGACGCGCGGCGGGCGCAGTCATCCAATGATCCCATCAGAGGTGCAGTGTTGCTGGAAAAGGTACCGTCCGCCCACACCGCGCTGGTCTTCATCGCCATATCAACAACTCCTTTTTATGCCGGAACTGCCCGGTCAACACGATAAAAAACAGACAGCTGATGGAGGCCTCCATCAGCTGTCTGCTGTATACGAAGAAGGATCAGACAGCCTCGCCCCGAAGGAACTTCTCCAGACGGTTCAGGCCCTCCTTGATGTTCTCAATGGAGGTAGCATAGGACCAGCGGACGAAGTTGGGCGCGCCGAAGCTGGTGCCGGGAACCACAGCCACCTTACCGTACTGAAGGAAGAGACTGCCGAAGTCGTCGGAGTTCTGGATCACATGGCCAAAGAACTCCTTCCCTACCAGCTTCTCAATGTTCATCATCACATAGAAGGCGCCGTGAGGCTGGATACAGCTGACCCCCTCGATCTGATTCATGCGGTCCACCATGTAGTTGCGGCGCTCCTCGAACGCCTTCCGCATGGCCTCCACAGTCTCTTGGGAGCCGGACAGGGCGGCCGCCGCGGCCTTCTGGGAGATGGAGCAGGGGGAGCTGATACAGTGGCTCAGATAGTTGCCGATCAGCTTGGAGATGTTTGCGGGGGCGGCCACATAGCCGATGCGCCAGCCGGTCATGGCATAGGACTTGGAGACGCCGTTGATCAGCAGGGTACGCTCCTTGATTTCGGGGCTGATGGCGGCCAGGCTGACAAACTCCTCATTGTCATAGACCAGATGGTAATAGATCTCGTCGGAGATCACGTACAGGTCGTTCTCCACGCACACCTTGGCGATGGCCTCCAGCTCGCTGCGGGAGTACATCATTCCGGTGGGGTTGGAGGGGTTGTTCAGGATCATGCACTTGGTCTTGGGGGTGATGGCTGCGGCCAGCTTCTCCGGGGTGATCTTGAAGTGCTCCGCCTCAGAGGCCTCGACCACCACCGGCACGCCGCCCACCATCCGGATCAGCTCGATGTAGCTCACCCAGTATGGGGCAGGCAGGATCACCTCGTCGCCGGGATCCACCAGCGCCCGCAGCGCCGTATAGACGCAGGGTTTTGCGCCGCTGGACACAGAGATCTGGGACGGCTCATAGTCCACGCCGCAGTCCTCCTTCAGCCGCTGGCACACGGCCTTGCGCAGCTCCACGGTGCCCGCAGAGGGAGTGTATTTGGTATCGTTGTTCTGGATCGCCTGAATGCCGGCCTCCTTGATGTGGTCGGGGGTGGGAAAATCGGGCTCACCGGCGCCGAAGCCGATCACATCCAAGCCATCAGCACGCATCTGCTTAAACATCGTATCGATGGCCAGAGTGGCGGACGGCTGAACGGCCAGTGCGATCTTGGACAACTCTTTCATACTCAAATGCCTCCATCATCATTTCAATTTACAGCTTCTAAAAATTGCAGGATTTTATGCGCTAACAGGAGTAAACAGCAGGTAGATGCAGCATAACTTGCGTTTTCTAAGCGTTCCCGATCTGTTTTCCTGTGTTCCATGGTGAATCCCGCAGGATGAAAACTCACGCTGTGCCATATTATAGCCTCTGACTTGCAAAAATGCAACCTCTCTTTTGATGAAAATCAAAAATTTTGAATGATGGATTCCAGATAAAATGCAAAACCGGGGTTCCGCAAAATGACGGAGCCCCGGTTACGGCTTGCTTTTCTGTCTTACATCTGTTCCCGGATCCGACGGCCCATCTCCCGGGTCCCAATGGCGGTCTCCCCTGCCTTGGCGATGTCAGCGGTCCGCCAGCCCTGGGCCAGCACTGCGTCCACTGCGTCCTCGATGGCCTGGGCCTCGTCGGGCAGGTGGAAGGAGTAACGGAACATCATGGCCACGGACAGGATGGCAGCGATGGGGTTGGCCTTGTCCTGGCCGGCGATGTCAGGGGCGGAGCCGTGGATGGGCTCATACAGCCCGGGGGCTGTGTCACCGATGGATGCGGATGGCAGCAGACCGATGGAGCCGGTGATCATGCTGGCCTCATCCGAGAGGATGTCGCCAAACATATTTTCCGTCACCACCACGTCAAACTGGGCGGGATCCCGGACCAGCTGCATGGCGGCGTTGTCCACCAGAACATCCTCATACTCCACATCGGAGTACTCCTCCGCCAGGCGGTGCATGACGGAGCGCCACAGGCGGCTGGTCTCCAGCACGTTGGCCTTGTCCACGCTGGACACCTTCCCACGGCGCAGGCGGGCCAGCTCAAAGGCCCGGCGGCCAATGCGCTCGATCTCCAGCTGGGAGTAGGCCATCCGGTCGGCGGCCTCCTCTCCCCTGTCCTCGGTCTGATAACGTTCCCGCTTGCCGAAGTAGATGCCGCCGGTGAGCTCCCGGACCATCATCAGGTCGATCCCTTTTTCGGCTGTCTCCTTTTTCAGGGGGCAGGCGTCCGCCATGGCTGGGCGCAGGACGGCGGGGCGCAGATTGGCATACAGGCCCAGATCCCTGCGGATGGACAGCAGGGCGGTCTCCGGCCGCTTCTCCGGGGCGGAGGCGTGGCCCCACTTGGGACCACCCACAGCGCCCAGGAGCACCGCGTCGCAGGCTTTGCAGGCCTCGGCGGTTCCGTCGGGATAGGACTTCCCTACCGCGTCGATGGCGCAGCCGCCCATGAGCACGTCAGTGTAAGTAAAGGTATGGCCGAATTTTTCTCCGATGGCCTCCATGACCTTGACGGCCTCGCCCACTACCTCGGGGCCGATGCCGTCGCCCCGGATCAGCGCGATCTTATAGTTCATTTCGCCACCCCTCTCTCCTTCAGGGCATTGAGCAGGCCGCCACTCTGGATGATGCCGTCAATAAACGCGGGGAAGGGCGCGGCCTGCCAGGTCTTGCCTTGTGTGGAATCGGTGATGATGCCGGTGGCAAAATCAACCTCCACCTGGTCCCCGGCCTGGATCTCCTCCGCCGCCTGGGCGCACTCCACAATGGGGAAGCCGATATTGATGGCATTGCGGTAGAAGATGCGGGCGAAGGAGGGAGCAATGACGCATTTCACTCCGCAGGACTTCAGGGCCAGGGGGGCGTGCTCCCGGCTGGAGCCGCAGCCGAAGTTGGGTCCGGCTACCACAATGTCTCCAGCCTCCACAGTGGAGGCGAAGTCGGGGTCGATGTCCTCCATGCAGTGGGAGGCCAGAGCCGCCGGGGACGGGTCGTTCAGGTGGCGGGCGGGGATGATCACGTCGGTGTCCACGTTGGCGCCGTACTTATATACTTTCATAGGTTCCACAGTCCTTTCCATTTGAATTAGGAATTAGGAATGAGGAGTTAGGAATTGAGCGGTCTGTTGGAGGCCTTGATTCGTCCGGCGAAGCCGGACACATCGATTCCTCATTCCAAACTCCTAATTCCTAATTCCTCATTGCGCTTCAGGCGCGGGGATCGGCCACGCAGCCGGCCACAGCGGAGGCGGCGGCCACAGCGGGAGAGGCCAAAATGACCTCGCTGGTCACATGGCCCATACGGCCCACGAAGTTGCGGTTGGTGGTGGAGACGGTGCGCTCCCCCTCCGCCATCACGCCCATGTGTCCGCCCAGACAGGGGCCGCAGGTGGGGGTGGAGACGGCGCAGCCCGCCTGGATGAAGGTCTGGATCAGCCCCTCCTTCATGGCCTGGAGCACAATGTCCTGGGTGGCGGGGATAACGATGCAGCGCACCCCATCCGCCACATTTTTGCCCTGGAACACGGCCGCGGCGGCCCGCAGGTCGCTGATGCGGCCGTTGGTGCAGGAGCCGATGACCACCTGCTGGATGGGCAGTCCGGCCACCTCTCCTACGGTCTTGGTATTCTCCGGCAGGTGCGGCATGGCCACGGTGGGCTCCAGAGTATTCAGGTCGATGACCACCTCGCTGGCATAGACGGCGTCAGGATCGGCCTGGAAGGCCTCGCAGGGGCGGTCCACCCGGCCGTTGATGTACTCCATGGTCTTTTCATCCACGGGGAAGATCCCGTTTTTGCCGCCGGCCTCGATGGCCATGTTGGAGATGGTGAAGCGGTCGTCCATGGACAGGGAGGACACGCCCTCCCCGGTAAACTCAAGGGACTGGTACAGAGCGCCGTCCACGCCGATCCGGCCGATCAGGTGGAGGATGACGTCCTTGCCGCTGACCATGGGCTGGAGCTTTCCCTTCAACACCACCTTAATGGCGGCAGGGACCTTGAACCACAGCAGGCCGGTGGCCATGGCGGCGGCCATATCCGTGGAGCCGATGCCGGTAGAGAAGGCCCCCAGCGCTCCATAGGTGCAGGTGTGGGAGTCGGCGCCCACGATGATCTCGCCGGGGGCGCACAGGCCCTTCTCCGGCAGGAGGGCGTGCTCCACACCCATCTGTCCCACATCGAAGAAATTGGTGATCTGATGTTTGTGGGCAAAATTTCGGGCTTTAAGGCACAGCTCCGCGGATTTGATGTCCTTGCAGGGGGTATAGTGGTCCAGAACAATGGAGATCTTATCCCGGTCAAAAACCCGGGTAAAGCCGGCCTTTTCAAACTCGGTGATCGCCACCGGGGTGGTGATGTCGTTGCCCAGCACCATATCCACCCTGGCCTCGATGAGCTGTCCCACCTCCACAGTATCCAATCCGGCGTGCTTGGCCAGGATCTTTTGTGTCATTGTCATTCCCATATAAAAAACCTCCTGTCGGCAATTCCGTTTGCTTGCCTCACAGTATGCCAGAGCCCTTGCCAAAAGAATGTAAACTATGTTACAATCTATAAAATTTATTTGCGAGGTGTCTCCCCCATGGATCTCTCCCTGGATTTTCCTTCCCAGCTGTGGGCCCCCTTTGCCCTGAGCCGCCCCCCCATCCGGTGCTCCGCCGGCTACCTCATCTACCTACAGAACACCGAGGCCACCTGCTTCTACTACCTGAAAAGCGGCCGGGTCAAAAGCTACATCCAATCCGCCGACGGGGCGGAGCGGGTGCTGAACATCTATCCGGCAGGCAGCCTGTTCGGCGAAGCGTCCTTTTTTGACGAGCTCCCCCGGGTCTCCTCCGCCGTGGCCCTCTCCCCCTGCGAGCTGGTCCCCATCGACCGGGAACTGGCCGCCCAGGCGGTGTCCAGGGATCCGGAGCTGGCTCTGTCCATGATGAAGTACCTGGCCCGGACGGTGCGCCTGCTGTCTGAGCAGCTGGACGCCATGGCCTTTCGTCCGGCGGAGTGGCGGATCGCCCGGTACCTTCTCTCCCTCTCCCCCTCCGGCGGGCCGGTCCAGTGTACCCAGGAGGACATTGCCGCCGCGGTGTCCGTCAGCCGGGTCACCGTCAGCCGGATCCTGAACCGGTGGGCGCGCAGCGATACGGTGGCGCTGCAATACCGGAGCATCCTGCTCCGGGACCCCGCTGCCCTGGAGCAGCTGTGCCGGGTCTGAGATCAACATACCTGTTACATAGATTTTACTTGCTATTTGGGGCCGGGCAGGTTACAATGAACCATAGTGGTTCTCACCGCAGCAATTGAACGCTGACAAAAAATAAGGCAGGTGAACGGAATGGACGGCTGTGACAGTCATAGTAGAAGGATCCGCATGGGATCAGAAACAGGAATCCGGCGGCCCCTGAGGGTGGCGCTGCACCGCAGTCCGGTCTGTTCTTCATCAGTCCGGCTCTTTTGATGCGCCCCTGACGCCTGTTTTCTGCTTCCGGTCCCATGCAGCAAAAACATGGAAAAGGAGGCGCTGCACATGGAGCAGAATCTGAACAGAGCGGTGGAGAGCATGATCTCCGCCAAGCCCGACTACACCGGCGAGATCATCGCCATCATCCGCAGTCCCATCTCTCCCAGCGTGATGCGGGAGCGTCTGGAGGACTACCATGAAAAAGACATTGCGGAGGTCCTTCCGGCCCTGACTTCCGCCGAGCGGAAAAAGCTGTACCGCATTCTGGAGCCGGATATGCTCTCCAACATCCTGGAGCGCGTGGAGGGCGCAGAGGCCAACACTTATCTGATCGAGATGGACCTGCGCAAGGCAGCCCAGGCGGTGGAGCACATGGAGTCCGACTCCGCCCTGGAGATCCTCTCCCATCTGGACCGGGAGCAGAGAAGCAATCTCATCGAGTGCATGGATGAGACCTCCCAAAAAGAACTTGCGCTGATGGCGTCCTTCGATGAGGATGAGATTGGCAGCAAAATGACCACGAACTACATTTCTATCCAGACGGACCTCACGGTGAAGCAGGCCATGAGCGCCCTGATCCAGCAGGCGTCTGAGAACGACAACATTTCCACCCTCTTCGTCTCCGACCAGAACGGTGTGTTCTGCGGCGCCATCGACTTGAAGGAGCTGATCATCGCCCGTCCCGACACGGAATTTTCTTCGCTGATCAGGACCTCCTACCCTTATGTCTACGGCCATGAGTCCATTGATGACTGCATTGAGCAGCTGAAGGACTATTCTGAGGACTTGATCCCCGTTCTGGACAACCAGAACCGCCTGCTGGGCGTGATCACCGCCCAGAGCATCATTCAGGTCGTGGACGACGAGATGGGCGAGGACTACGCCATGCTGGCCGGTCTGACCGCGGAGGAGGATCTGGCCGAACCCCTGGGACAGAGCATGAAAAAACGCCTCCCCTGGCTGTTCGTCCTGCTGGCTCTGGGTCTGGTGGTATCCTCTGTGGTGGGTGTCTTTGAGCAGGTAGTGTCCCAGCTCCCTCTCATTATGAGCTTCCAGTCCCTGATCCTGGACATGGCGGGCAATGTGGGCACCCAGTCCCTGGCTGTGACCATCCGGGTGCTGATGGACGAGAACCTGACCGCCCGTCAGAAATTCGGTCTGGTGGTCAAAGAGATGCGGATCGGATTTGCAAACGGGCTTCTCCTCGGGGCGGCCTCCTTCGGAGCCATTGGCCTTTTCATCTGGGTGGTCAAGGGCAAGGGCCTGTGGGCCTCCTTCGCCATCTCCGGCTGCATCGGCGTCTCGCTGCTGCTGGCCATGGTGATCTCCAGCGCGGTGGGCACGCTGATCCCACTGTTTTTCAAAAAGATCCATGTGGATCCCGCAGTGGCCTCCGGGCCCCTGATCACCACGGTGAACGATCTGGTGGCGGTGGTGTCCTACTACGGGCTCAGCTGGATCCTCCTGCTCCAGGTCATGCACCTGGCGGGGTGAAGCCATTTGGAATTGCAGCAAGGGCAGAGGTTCTCCTCTACCCTTGCTTTATGATGTTTGGAGGGAAGAACTGTGGAAAACGGATTGACCGGCCTGTTTGACGGCTGGGAGGAGACCATGGTCTGGACCTGCCTCCAGGGGCACATGGGGCAGGTCGTGGCAGAAGGGGGACCGCCGCCGGTGAGTGCCCTATGCGCCGTAGGAGATTTCTGTTTTCTGGCGGGTTTTCCCTCCCGGACTCTGGCCGCTCAGGCGGACCGCCCCATCCTGGTCCCACGGACAATGGATTGGATCCCGGTGATCCGGTCCGTCTGGGGGACGCGGGCCGTCCCCTTCCTCCGCTACGCCATCCGCAAGGAGCCGGACGTCTTTGACCGGAGTTGGCTGGCAGACTGCGCTGCCACCCTGCCGGAGGGGGTTATCCTCTCCCCGATCCGCGCCGCTCACATTCCCCTCCTGATGTCCCAGCCGTGGTCCAGGGACCTGTGCGGCAATTTTCGGGACGGGGCGGATTTTGTCCGCTGTGGGCTGGGTGTACTGGCCCTGTGGGACGGCGTCCCCGTGGCCGGAGCCGCCTCCTATACGGTTTATGACGGCGGCATTGAGATCGAGATTGACACCAGACCGGACCTCCGCCGCCGGGGGCTGGCCCTGGCCTGTGGGGCGCGGCTCATTCTGGACTGCCTGGACCGGGGCCTGTATCCCAGCTGGGACGCCCATGACCTGCGCTCCGTGGCCCTGGCGGAAAAGCTGGGCTATCATCTGGACCGGCCCTATCAGGCATTCCTGCTGGAAAGGCCGTCTCTCTCTTAAAACAGAACAGCGCCTGCTGGGCGGCCGTGTGGGCCGTTCAGCAGGCGTCTTGTTATCCTTAGAGGACGTCAGTCCCGGTGTGCTCTAAATAGTTCAGCGGGTCCTGTGCCGCGCCGTCCAGCGCCACCTCAAAGTGGAGATGAGGGCCGGTGCTCTGTCCGGTGCTTCCAACCCGCCCGATGGCGTCTCCGGTTTGGACCTGTTCGCCTCCAGCGGCGTCTACCTCCTGGAGGTGACAGTATTTCGTGGTCAGGGACCCGTGGCGGAGCACGACGTAGCGCCCATCCTCAGCGTCAAAGCCGGCCTCCTCCACCGTCCCGTCCGCCGCGGCCAGCACAGGAGTCCCAGCGTCCCGTGGGATGTCGATGCCGCTGTGGGATGTGGTTTTCCCGGTGACCGGATGCACCCGGCTGCCGTACAGGGCGGAGAGGGTCACGGAGCCGTCCGTTTCCAGGGGCCAGGACAGGGCCTCCGGGGTCTCCTCTGAAGCGGGAGCCGTCTGGTGGGCAGGCCCGGCGTAGGCCCCCAGCGCTGCGGAGGACAGGACCACAGCCAGACAGGCGGACGCCGCCAGCAGGGCGGCGGGCCTTCCGTACCGTTTTTGCGTCATCATACAGATCAACCTCTCTTTCAACCGTTGTTTTGGGGAACTCAGGGACAGGGAAACCCATCCAAAGCCAGAGTCTCCTCCGGCGGCCAGGATCAGCAGCAGCTCTCCGTACCGCGCCCGGCGGGGGCTGTCCCAATGGCGGACCGTCTGCTCGTCGCAGGACAGCTCACAGTCTTGCTCCAGCCGGCGGACCAGCCACCACACCGCCGGATTGAACCAGTGGACCGCCCGGGCCAGGACGGCCAGCCACTTGATCCAAAGATCATGCCGCCTCCAGTGGACCAGCTCGTGGGTCAGGACCCCCTCCCACTGCTCCGGACTCAGCTCCCGCTCCGGGAGCAGGATCCTGGGACGCAGCAGTCCCACCACCAAGGGGACGGGGATGGCGGCGCTCTGAAGCAGCTCCGGGGGACGCCGCGCCCCGGCGGAGGCCCGGACATAGAGCCCGGCGAGCTCCGGCTCCGGCCTGTGACCGTCCGCCCTGAGCCGGCGGCAAAGGCAGAAGTAACCCGTCCCCTGCCAGACGGCCACGGCGGCGAAGCCCGCCCCCCACAGGTACAGGGCCGCCCCGGCGGCTGTCTCTCCCCCGCTGATCTCCGGCAGAATTGACGGGTGCTCTGGATCATCCGCGCCTTCCTCCGGCGCAAGAGATACGGAAACCGCTATCCCCTCCCCCACAGCGGAGGAGACCGCCCGGTCCATCAGGGTGTGGGAGAGCCCCCAGGGGCACAGCAGCCGCATCAGCACCGGCAGCCAGAGATAATAGGCCGCGGTCCGGGAGATCCTCCCCCGCAGCAGCCGGGCCAGCAGCGCCGTCCCCCCGGTGAGGAGCGCCCCGGAGAGGGACAGGGAGAGCAGGCGGAGCAGACCGTCAACCATGGTCCTGTTCCTCCTCCGGATAGAGGACGGCGCGCAGCTCCGCCAGATCCTCCCGGCTCAGCTGGGACCGCTCTACCAGGGCGGCCACCAGACTCCGGGCGCTGCCCCGGTACACCTTGTCGATCAGGGAGCGGGTGGACCAGATCTGGTACTCCCGCCGGGAGAGCAGGGGCCGGTAATAAAACACCTCCCGTTTCTCCGCCTCCACCGCCTTCTTTTCACACAGGCGGCGCAGGAGCGTCTTGACTGTGGAGCTGTCCCAGCTGTGGGACTGCTCCAGCGCCCCCCGGACGTCTGCGATGGGCATGGGCCCCTCCGCCTGCCACAGCACCTCCAGTACATCCAGCTCCGCGCCGGAGATCCTTGCCGCCAGTTCCTTCATGTCTGATCCCTCCTGAAAATTCCCCCATGCTCAGGGTCCCTCGGCTCGAATGAGTGACAGCTGTAACCTATGTACTTAGGTTACAGCTGTCATCTCATTTTGTCAAGCCCCTGAGCCCATTTTTTTACACAGGATCCGCAAGGCGTTGGCATCCGGGGCACCGAAGCCCGCTCCCCGGCATAGGATACAAACAAACGGGAGGTATTGTAACTTATGCCAATCATCTATCTCTCTCCTTCCACCCAGGAGAAAAACGAATACGTCAACGGCGGCACTGAGGAGCAGTATATGAACCTGCTGGCGGACAAAATGGTCCCCTACCTGGATGCCTCCGGCATCCGGTACGTCCGAAACACCCCGGAGATGACAGCCGCATCCTCCATCGCCGCCTCCAACAGGGGGAACTACGACCTCCATCTGGCCCTGCACTCCAACGCCGCGCCGGAGGGGCAGTACGGCCAGGTGCGGGGGATCCTGGTGTTCTATTATCCGGGCAGTCAGGAGGGAGAGCGGGCTGCCACCATTATCGCCAACAATCTGAAGGAGATCTATCCCCTTCCGGAACTGGTCCAGGCCCAGCCCACCACCACTTTGGGAGAGGTGCGCCGGGTCCGGGCTCCCTCCGCCTTTTTGGAGCTGGGCTACCACGACAATCCGGAGGACGCGGCGTGGATCAAAAGCAGCCTGGACGCGGTGGCCAAAAATCTGGTCATCTCTCTGACCGACTACTTTGACATCCCATTTCTGCTGCCGCAGCCCAGCCGCTCCGGGCAGGTGGACGTGGACTGGGGAGTACTGAACATCCGGGCCCGGCCGGAGCTGGACGCCCCCATCCTGGTCCAGGCCCCTGACGGTGCGCCACTGACCGTTCGGAACAGCACTGGGGACTGGTATCTGGTGGACTACTACGGAACAGTGGGTTACGCCAGGCAGGATTTCATCACATTGATTTGAAATCCGCTGGAAAGGAGTTTTTTATGGATATCCATGTGGTTCGGCCGGGAGACACCCTGTATGAACTGGCCTATCAGTACGGCGTCCCCATGTCCCGGCTCATCCAGGACAATCAGCTTCCAGATCCTTCCCAGTTGGTAGTGGGGCAGACGCTGGTGATCCAGTATCCCCGTTCCACCTATACCGTCCGGTCCGGTGACACGTTGTTTTCCATCGCCCGGAACGCCGGGGTCCCGCTGCGGCAGCTGCTGCGCAACAACCCCGGCCTGGAGGGGGGCGACCGGATCTACCCCGGACAGGAGCTGGTCCTCACCTATCAGCAGGAAAAACAGGGCGTGCTCTCCGTGAACGGATATGCCTATCCAAACATCGCCCCCGCCCTGCTCCAGCGGACCCTCCCTTTCCTCAGCAGCCTCGCCCCCTTCACCTACCGGCCCACCGTCCGCGGGGATCTGATCCCTCTGTCGGACAACGCCATGGTGGCGGCGGCCCAGGTCATGGGGGTCCGTCCCCTGCTACACCTGGCCAACCTCACGGAGGCGGACAGCTTCTCCGGCGAGCTGGCCCACGCCCTTCTGTCCAGCCTGGAGGCCCGGACACGCCTGGCGGATCATTTGATGGAACTCCTGCACCGAAATGGGTACCGCGGGATCGATGTAGATCTGGAGTCCATCTTCCCCGAGGACGCCCAAAACTATGTCCGATTCCTCTTCCTACTGCGGGAGCGTCTGGAGCCCCTGGGGTATCCCCTGCTGGCCGCCCTGGCGCCTAAAACCTCCGCCTGTCAGCAGGGAGAACTGTACCAGGGCCATGATTACCGCGGCCTGGGGGAAGCGGCGGACGGTGTCCTCCTGATGACCTACGAGTGGGGCTACGCCTTCGGCCCTCCTATGGCGGTGGCCCCTCTGGATCAGGTGCGGCGTGTGGCGGAGTATGCCCTTACAGAGGTCCCGGCGGAAAAAATCTGGCTGGGCATCCCCAACTACGGCTACGACTGGCTCCTCTCCGCGCCACAGGGAAGCCAGGCCCGCTCCCTGTCCAATCCGGAGGCCGTCGCCCTGGCCGCCCGGCACTACGCCGCCATCCGCTTCGACCCCAGGGCGCAGGCCCCGTGGTTCCGCTATGTGGACGGACAGGGGCAGGAGCATGAGGTCTGGTTCGAGGACGCTAGGAGCATCCGCTCCAAACTGGCCCTGGCCGCGGAGCTGGAGCTGTACGGCGTGGGCTACTGGAATCTGATGCGCCCCTTCCCACAGAACTGGGCAGTCCTCAACTCGCTGTACGAAATTCGGACAGGAGACTAGCTTTTTGTTGAAAAGAGGAGTAAAATAACTTGTCCCGACGGGACAAATGGAATCAACAAAGGAGAAATGACCGATATGTCCATTGAAGTTGGAATGAAGGGCCGCGCCGAGACTGTGGTGAGCCAGGCGAATACCGCCCAGGCCGCCTGCTCCGGCGCTCTGCCCGTCTTTGGCACCCCGTTTATGTGCGCCCTGATGGAGGAGGCCTCCTGGAAATCCATCGCCCCACACCTGGAGCCCGGCCAGAGCACCGTGGGCACCAAGCTGTGTGTGAGCCACGACTCCGCCTCCCCTGTCGGCATCAAGGTGTGGGCCGAGAGTGAGATCACCCTGGTGGACGGCAAGCGTATCGAGCTGAAGGTGGCCGCCTACGACGAGAAGGGCCTGATCGGCCAGGGCACCCATGAGCGCTTTATCATCACCGATGAGCGCTTCCTGTCCAAGACCTCCAAAAAGCTGGAGGGCTGAGGAATGTCCATCGAGAGAGTGCGGGACTACTTCCGCCCTCTGGGCCGGGAGGGAGACATTTTAGAGTTTCCCGTCTCCAGCGCCACTGTGGAGCTGGCCGCTCAGGCGGTGGGGGTCATCCCCGCCCGCATCGCCAAGACGCTGTCCTTCCTGGTGGACGGCGTCTGTGTGCTCATCGTGGCCGCCGGGGACGCCAAGATCGACAACAGCAAATATAAGGGCTTTTTTCACACCAAGGCCAAGATGCTCACACAGGAGCAGGCCCGGGAGATGACCGGCCACGCGGTGGGCGGCGTGTGCCCCTTCGCCAATCCGGAGGGGGTGCGGACCTATCTGGACGTGTCCCTGAGGCGCTTCGCCACCGTGTTCCCCGCGGCGGGCAGCTCCAACTCCGCCATCGAGCTCACCTGTGACGAGCTGGAGGAGTACTCCCGCTGTGAGAGCTGGATCGATGTGTGCAAGGGCTGGCAGACGGAGGATAGCGGAGTCTGACGGATCTGTCTTTTTCGCTTTTACTTTTAACTAAACCAGGCCAGGGAGGGTGCAATACGCCCTCCCTGGCCTGGTTCTATCATGGGGTCCTCTCAAGTCCCTCACTCAGCATCCAGCAAAAGGAAGTCTGTTCCCACCCGGCGGCAGAAGGTGCGGTCATGCTCCACCAGAAGCATCGTAGGCTGATATTCTAAAATCAGTTCCTCCAGCTGGATGCGGGAAAACAGGTCGATATAGTTCAGCGGCTCGTCCCACACATAGAGGTGTGCGCTCTGGCACAGGCTTGCGGCCAGCAGGAGCTTCTTCTGCTGGCCCGCGCTGTACTCCGTCATATCCCGCTCCAGCATGGGCCGGGAAAAATCCAGCTTCCGCAGGACAGTAAAAAATTGGGTGCGGTCCAGGCCCCGCTCCTCCGCCAGGGCAACTGGGAAGCCGCAGAGCCGGTCCGCCCTCTGGGGAACATAGGAGATGGTGAGCCCGGAGGCCCGCCAAAGGCTCCCAATGTACTCCGGCTCTTCCCCCAGAACCAGGCGGAGCAGACTGGTCTTTCCGCTTCCGTTTCCGCCGCTCAGGCACAGCCGCTGACCATGCTCCAGTGTGAAGCGGACCGGGAAGTTTGCCGGCCTTCCGCCGTGGAGGACCACCAGGTCACGGCCCTCCAGAAGCCGCTGGCTGTGGTGCCGAAGGGGGCACAGCTTCAGACTGTCCGCCCGCTCCACATCCTGGAGCAGCGCGGTCTTTTCCTGGATGGCCCTCTGTTGGCGGGTCTCCAGATTCTTTGCCCTCTGCATCAGCTTTGCGGACTTGTGCCCCAAGTAGCCCCGGTCCGGACGCAGTCCGGAATTTCGGCTGCCATACTTGCTCTGCTCCACCCGGTCGGACCAGAGGGAGGTCCGGCGGGACGCCTGCTCCAGGCGGCGGATCTCTCCCCGCAGGGCCTCATTTCGCGCGGTCTCCCGCTGGTCCCTGCGCTCTTTTTCCTGGTACCAGACGGAAAAGTTCCCCTGGACCAGCTCAGGGCCAGTGCGGTTCAGAGCCAGCGTGTGGTCGGTGCAGGCATCCAGAAAGGCCCTGTCGTGGGACACCAGAAGGAAGCCGCGGTCCAGCCCCCGGAGGTACCGGGCTGTGAGGGTGCGTCCGGCCTCATCCAGGTGGTTGGTAGGCTCGTCCAGCATGGGGTACCCGTCCCCCTGGCAGAACAGCCGGGCCAGCCCGGCCCGGGTCTGCTCTCCGCCGCTGAGGGAGGAAAACGGGCGGTCCAGAATGTCCTCGTCCAGCCCCAGGCGGTTCAGCTCCCGCAGGAGCATCCACTCCTCCTCCCACGGGATCCCTTCCAGCAGGATCTCCCGGGCCGGCCGCTCCGGCTCCGCCACCAGGCGTGGAAAATAGATGGTGCGGTCTGGCCGGGTGAGGACTCCGCCGCCGGACAGGCTCCCCTCCAGCAGACGGAGCAGAGTCGTCTTGCCCCGGCCATTGCGGCCCACAAGCCCCAGTTTCCAGCAGGTGTCCAGCTGAAGGTCCAGGTGCTGAAAGACGGGGACGTGGTCCCCCTCATAGGTAAAGGAAAGATCTTGAATGGTGATCTGTGACATCGTCATACCCTCCTGTCTGTTCTGTGTTTGTTCCACGAAAAAGCCGCAAAGAAGGATCATCCTTCCTTGCGGCAGACCGACAGGACGCCCACCGGTCAAGAGACCGGGGGGCGCAGATACGACGATCAGACGGCGGAATGGACAATACCCTCTCGCGGCGGCATGACAGAACAGGGCCCGTTGGACCCTCTCTTTCTTCTATCATGCCTCAGCAAGCGGTATTGCGCATCGTTCCGCCTCCTCTCTAATGTGTTCTGCTGGGACTATATCACAGGGGTGCATCTCTTGTCAACCCACGATCTCACACCTCTGGAGCACAGCGGCAGTCGTCACGCCCTGGGATGGGCCTTGTGGTAGACGTCCCTGAGCTTCTGATTCAGCAGCCTGGAATAGATCTGGGTGGAGGAGATATCCGCATGGCCCAGCATCTCCTGGATGGAGCGCAGATCCGCCCCGTTCTCCAGCAGATGGGCGGCAAAGGAGTGGCGGAGGGTATGGGGCGTGATGTCCTTTTCGATCCCCGCCTTTTCCTGATAGTACTTAATGAGCTTCCAAAAGCCCTGGCGGCTCATGCGGTCTCCGCTCATGTTGACGAAGAGGGCTGTCTCGCTGGGGGACTCCACCAGCTGGGGGCGCACCCGGTGCAGATATTCGCTCAAAGCCCGCACCGCCGTTTGATATAGGGGGATGACGCGCTCCTTTCCCTTACTGGCGCAGCGCAGCACCCCGGCGGACAGATTCAAATCATCCACGTCCAGGGCGATCAGCTCACTGACCCGAATGCCAGTGGCGTACAGCAGCTCCAGCATGGCCCGGTCCCGATAGCCTTTCAAATCGGTGCACTCCGGCTGCTCCAGAAGCAGCTCCACCTCTTTACCTGTCAGGATCTGGGGCAGCTTCCGCTCCACCTTGGCCGGGGCCACCCCTTTAGCCGGGTTGTGGTCCATGATCCCCAGGGCGATCATGCAGTTGTAAAAGGATTTGATGGATGCGATGGAGCGGGTCACCGTGGCAGCGGAGCGGCCCTTCCGGGTCAGCCCGGCGGCGTAGTGCTCCACCTCCTGGGTCAGCACCTCAGTGAGCTCCAGCTCCTGCTCCAGCATAGCGGCCTCGAACTGGTGCATATCCCGCAGATAGGAGCTGATCGTGTTGGCCGACGCCTTTTTTTCTGTTCTCAGATAGTCCTCATAGAGGTCCAGCAGTTCAGACACACAGACAACTCCCTCACATATTGATTCCAATTACAGCACAAACCGGGCTGAGGCAGACAGCAGCGCGGGCGCGGCCAGAAATTCCAGCACAACACACAGGAACAGCCCCAGTCCCCAGAGGGCCAGACGCTCCCAATAGAGCGGCCCGAAGGGAAGCGGCTCTCTCCCGCCCCCCATTGCCCGTCGAAACAGGCTTACGGAACCCTCCATGCTCTGGGTCCCCGCCAGAAACAGGATAGGCCCCCAGAGAAAGGCGGGAAGGCCGAAAAGGAACAGGGCCGGTCCCAGCCCAACCGGACCGAAGGCCCGGCAGAAGCCCGCCACCGAAAAGGCAAACAAAAATCCCCGCGCCCCGAAGAGGACGGGGATCCCCACTGTACCCAGGGCCGTGAGCCCCAGAACGCAGACCCCAAAGAAAAACCGTCCCTGCTCCCACAGCATAGGCCAGAAGCCCACGGCCACTTTACCTGCCTGCCCAGCGGTCAGATAATCCCGCAGATAGGCGGACAGCGCTTCCGCCGCGGGCTGCGCGATCATACTGACCAGTGCGGCCCCCAGGAGACCGCCCAGCAGAAAGGCGCTCCCCAGGATGGCCAGCGGGCCCAGGCGGCCCAGTGCTTGTTCCACTCTCATTCCGTCCCGTTGGCTCATGGCACTCACCTCTCCCATATACCTTATGAGACAGGAGCGGGAAATAGACGCGTGGCCCGCGGCCCTGTCCATGGTGAAACAGGAGCAGGCAAATTTTTCTTTCTGCTATACTATATCGCGCCTGCTCCATTCACGCAAGGGATTTTCTTCATTTTCATAAAATTCGTCAATTCTGTAAATATATTATGTAAATTGCGTTATGTAAATTCAAGAAACCAAGAAAGAACGCCGCAGGAATCCACGGCGTTCTTTCTTGATGAAATGTTGAATTTATGTGAAAATCATTCGAAAAATGTTAAAAATCAATAGTTTCGAATTTACCGGCAGGACTCGCATTGATTACAATTTGTATAATTACGGTTTGTATTTCCGGTCTCCCCCATGCCGGCAGCGATGGCCTTCAGCGCAATGGCGCACTCCAGACGCTTCCGCTCCATTTTGCAGGCCACCTCGTTGGACAGACTTATGTCACCGTTCACCAGCAGGTTGGAGGCGGAGCAGCCGCCGCTGCAATAAAAGCGCGCCCAGCACTCCCGGCAGGCGGGACGGGTGTAGATGTTCTGCTTGGCAAACTGGCCGGAGATGTCCATGTCGAAGGAGCCGTCAAACACATTCCCCATGCGGTACTCCTCCTTCCCCACAAACTGGTGGCAGGGGTAAATGTCGCCGTCCGGGGTGATGGCCACATACTCGCAGCCCGCTCCGCAGCCCCGCAGGCGCTTGATGACGCAGGGCCCCTGGGCCAGATCCACATTAAAGTGGAAGAAGTTCACATCCTTCCGGCCCATGAGCTCACGGGCCAGCTTCTCGTACTCCGCATCAACCTGGTCCAGATCCTCCTCCTTGATGGCAAAGGGGTCATCCAGAGGACCACTGGCCGGCTCCACCGATACATGGCGGAAGCCGAGAGAGGCCAGATGCATCACATCCTGGGCAAAGTCCAGGTTTTCCCGGGTAAAGGTGCCCCGGGCATAGTAGTCCTTGGTGCCGCGTCCGGCCACCAGCTTCTGAAATTTAGGAACAATGACGTCATAGCTCCCCTTCCCGCCTGCGGTGGGGCGCATGTGGTCGTTGACGTCCTTCCGGCCATCCAGAGAGAGCACCACGTTGGACATCTCCCGGTTGATGTAGTCGATGTTCTCGTCACTGAGGAGCATCCCGTTTGTGGTGATGGTGAATCGGAACACCTTGTCATGCTCCTTCTCCAGAGAGCGGGCGTACTCCACCGTCTTTTTCACAGTATCCATGGCCATTAGGGGCTCACCGCCGAAGAAGTCCACCTCGATGTTCCGGCGCTTGCCAGACTTCTTCACCACCCAGTCGATGGCCTGCTTGGCGGTCTCGAAGTCCATGGTCATGCGGTGGCCGGTGCCGAAGTCACCAGTGGAGGCGAAACAATACCGGCAGCGCAGGTTACAGTCGTGGGAGACATGGAGGCAGAGGGCCTTGACCACAGCCTGCTTGGGCAGTTCCATGGCGGCCTCCGGGTCCAGGTAGTCGTCGCTGGAAAACAGGAGGCCGGCCTCCTGAAGGCTCCGCAGCTCCTCCCAGGTCTCATCCACCTCTTGGTCGGAGTACTGGGGCAGCTGCTCACGGATCCCGCAGGGGCAGGTCTCCCCCATGGTCTCCTCCCCTTCCAGCAGGGAGAGCAGATCATAACTCATCCGGTCCAGCACATGGACCGCACCGCTGTTCACGTCCGCCACCAGGTACTGTCCCAGGGCGGTAAAGGTATGGATCATGGCAAACAAATTCCTTTCTGCCCGCCCATCCGGGGCGGGGTGTTTCGCGCATGAAAAAGGGCAGGCTGACACCTGCCCTTTTCAAGCGACCGCAAAAATTACTGGTTCTCGCACTTCTGGTTGGCGACCGTGCAGGAAGTCTTGCAAGCGGACTGGCAAGAGGTCTGGCACTCGCCGCAGCCGCCCTTGGCCGCACTGGCCTTCAGAGTGGCGCCGTTCAAAGTCTGAATGTGCTTCATTGGAAAATTCCTCCTAAATCCCTGCAAGGCCGGAGCCTTGCATCAATTTGAGTTCATTATACCATATCCGACCGGTCATTTCAATCATTCATTTACGTTTTTTTCGTACTCTGCCGCCGACGCTTCCGATTCGGGCGGGCTCCCAGCACCCCGGCCATGGCCCCGCCGCAGCAGCAGGACAGAAGGATCAGGGCCCCGTCATTGGACACAGAGGCGGAGCCGGAGAGCAGGCATCCCGCCGACAGCAGCAACAGGAACAGACAGCCTCCCACTCCAAGCCCCACTGGCAGGGGGCTGCGCCTGATCCGGCGCACTGCCGTCAGCCCGCCGGTCAGGCTGCCCAGCACGCACACCGCCAGCACTGCCCGGTCCATCATCCCCTCACCAATGGTCCCGTTGGAGACCAGCAGCGCGCAGGCTAGCAGCGCGAGCAGGGTTACGGCCACCGCCACGCCGCTGCCACGGAGCATCTCCCGCATCACTGCCAGCCAAAGGGCGCCCGTCTCCTCCGATTTCTTCTCCCGTCTGGTCTGAGCCATAAAAAAACCTCCCCGCAGATCCGTTCTTCACAGGATCCTATGCGGGGAGGGCTTGTCAGCTTGTCAAAAAGTTTCCGGGGCGCCGGCTCAGTGCGCGACTTCCTCCGCCTGGGCCGTCTTGCTGGAGACCGCCCACTTGGTCAGCTCGATCCGGACGCGGTCCACACCGCTCTCGATCACGATGGTGTTCTCCTTCACCGTGCAGATGGTGCCGGTGATGCCGCCGATGGTGGTGATCACGTCACCCACGGTCAGAGAATCCCGCATATTCTGCGCTTCCTTTTTCCGCTTGTTCTCGGGGCGGATCATAAAGAAGTAGAGCATTGCGAGCATCGCAACGATCATAATCATACTTTCCATAGCTGGTTGATTCCCTCCAAAAAAATAATGTAAAAATGCGTCCTTACAAGTATATCTGATTTCTGTACAGTTTGCAAGTGCTTTTCTAAAATTTCTTCACTCTTGGGCGGGACGGTCCAGCAGGCCGGAATAGGTCCGGCGGAAGGACTCGAAGTTCCCCTCGTCCAGGGCCTGGCGGATGCGGGCCATCAGTTCGTTATAGAAGTGCAGATTGTGGAGCACAGCCAGGCGCATAGCCAGCATCTCCCCCGCGGTCAGCAGGTGCCGGAGGTAGGCACGGGAGAAGCTCCGGCAGGCGGGACACTGACAGGTCTCGTCGATGGGACGGGGATCCAGCTTGAACTTCTCATTTTTGATGTTGATGGTCCCCTTCCAGGTGTACAGCTTGCCGTGGCGGGCGTTGCGGGCGGGCATGACGCAGTCAAAGAAGTCCACGCCCCGGGCCACGCCCTCGATGATGTTGGAGGGCGTCCCCACCCCCATCAGGTACCGGGGCTTGTCCTTGGGCATACTGGGCTCCACCGCGTCGATGATGTCGTACATCACCTGGGTGGGCTCCCCCACCGCCAGCCCGCCGATGGCAAAGCCGTCGCAGTCCAGCTGGGCGATGCGCTCCATGTGCTGCTGCCGGATGTCCGCATAGGTCCCACCCTGGTTGATGCCGAAGAGCATCTGACCGGGGTTGACGCAGTTCGGCTGGGCATTGAGGCGGGCGTGTTCGGTGATACACCGCTCCAGCCAGCGGGTGGTGCGCTCCACAGAGGCCTGGACATACTCCCGGGGCGAGGGGTTTTCGATGCACTCATCAAAGGCCATGGCGATGTCGCTGCCCAGGTTTGACTGGATCTGCATGGACTCCTCCGGCCCCATGAAGATGCGCCGCCCATCGATATGGGAGGCGAAGGTCACCCCCGCCTCGGTGATCTTCCGCAGCCCGGACAGGGAAAACACCTGAAAGCCGCCGCTGTCGGTGAGCATCGGGCCGTCCCACTGCATAAAGCGGTGCAGCCCCCCCATCTCCCGGACCACCCCGTCCCCGGGGCGCAGGTGCAGATGGTAGGTGTTGGACAGCTCCACCTGACAGCCGATCTCCTTCAGATCGTGGGCGGACACCGCCCCCTTGATGGCCCCCTGGGTGCCCACGTTCATAAAGACAGGGGTCTGGACAGTGCCGTGGGGACAGGTAAATACGCCCCGGCGGGCGTTCCCCTCGGTCTTGATCACTTCAAACACAAAAAAACTCCTTTGACGAGATCCGTCAGATCTCTGCGTATTTTAATTATCTGGAATCAGGAGATAAACATGGCGTCTCCAAAGCTGAAGAAGCGGTAGCGCTCCTTCACAGCCTCCTCATAGGCGGACAGAACGTGCTCCCGCCCGGCCAGGGCGGACACCAGCATGATCAGAGTGGACTGGGGCAGATGGAAATTGGTGACCAGAGCGTCCAGCACCTTGAAGCGGTAGCCGGGATAGATGAAGATGCTGGTCCAGCCCGCCGACTCCTTCAGAGTGCCGTCCTCGGCGGCAAAGCTCTCCACCGTCCGGCAGGAGGTAGTCCCCACACAGATGACCCGGCCGCCGTTCCGCTTGGTCTCATTGATGGTGCGGGCGGTCTCCTCTGGGATCATGCAGTATTCTGAGTGCATCTCATGCTCCGAGATGTCCTCCGCCTTCACCGGGCGGAAGGTGCCCAGCCCCACATGGAGGGTGACATAGCACAGCTTGACCCCCATCTCCTGGATCTGCCGGAGCAGTTCCGGGGTGAAGTGCAGGCCGGCGGTGGGGGCGGCGGCGGAGCCGTTGATCTTGGAGTAGACGGTCTGATACCGCTCATTGTCCTGAAGCTCCTCCTTGATGTAGGGCGGCAGAGGCATCTTGCCCAGCTCCTCCAGCACCTCCAGGAAGATCCCCTGGTAGTGGAAGCGCACCAGACGGTTCCCGCCGGACGCCTCCGCCTCCACCGTGGCGGTGAGGCGTCCCTCGCCGAAGGACACCTGGGCCCCCGGCTTCAGCTTCCGGCCCGGGCGGACCAGGCACTCCCAGAGTCCGTCCCCCTTGTCGGTCAGCAGCAGCACCTCACAGGCGCCTCCCCCGGGGAGCCGGTGGCCGATCAGCCGGGCTGGCAGGACCCGGGAGTTGTTCAGCACCAGGCAGTCCCCCGGCCGCAGCAGCTGGGGCAGCTCATAAAAGTGCCGGTGGGCGATCTCCCCGGTGCACTTGTCCAGGGTCAGTAGCCGGGAGGAGTCCCGGCGCTCCAGAGGGGTCTGAGCGATCAGCTCCTCCGGAAGGTAAAAATCAAAATCTGAGGTTTTCAATGGTCATACGCCTTTCTGTCCATCCGGCTCACCGCACCACGGCGCCGGGGTAGTAAAATTCAATGATCTCGTCATAGGAAAAGCCGCGCTCCGCCATGGCCCACGCGCCGTACTGGCTCAGGCCCAGCTGATGCCCGTTTCCGGAGCCCCGGAAGGTAAAGCTTCCGCCGCTCACCGTTACCTGAGTGCCGGAGGGGACGTCCGGGGAGCCGTCCTCCCCCGCCTCCTCCACCGGCCGGATGGTGCCGGAGCCGGAAATGGAATACAGCTTCTCACCGGATACCTGGGAGACGGTCCCGCCGCCGCTGATGACGAAATAGTTCTTCCCGGGGTCCAGCGCTCCGCCGCCGCTGACGGACAGCCCGCCGCTTCCGCTCTGGCTTCCGGAGCCGGTCTCCTTTCCGTTGACGGTAAAGCGGATGGACGGGACCCCGAAAGCGCTCCGGATCTTCTCCGGCTTCAGAGTGTTGCTCTGCCCGTTTTCATAGAACACCTTGACCTGGATCACATTTCCCAGTTCAGAGTAGGTGAGCTCCAGGGAGTCGATCCCGCTCCCGGCGGCGTATCCCTTGGACAGGAGCTGCTGTACCAGCTCCTCCTCCAAATAGGACACCGTCCAGGAGGAATACGGATTTTTCCCGCTCAGATCCGCCTCATAGGGGTCGGTCACACCCTTCAGATAGGGATAGTCCTCCAGGGAGGAACCCCACACATGGTAGACGCTCTCACTGGCTCCGCCGTGGCTGGAGGAGTAGAACGCCTCGATGACCTGTCCGTCGTACCGGGCATACTCCCCCGCCGTCTCCTCCACCGCCCGGTCGGTGCGGTCGTTGGCCTGATAGCTGGCGTTGTTGGGCCCGGCTCCGTAGTAGACCTGACAGTCGGTGGTGTTGCACACATCGAAGTGATAGGATGTGTGCCGGCTGCTGCGGAGATTGTTGTAGGCATAGCTGCGGGCGCACACCGCCTGGACCTTCAGGGCCTCCAGAGGCCAGCTGTTGCTCATCTCATAGGGGACCACGCCCTTGAGATAGGTCTCCAGATCCACGATGTTCACCACAGTCAGATCGCCGCCGCTGATGCGTTCATAGCGGAACCCACCGTAATAGCGGTTGCCCTTGAACCAGGTGCGGACCTCATCCTCCCCAGTGACGTCGGGCATCACCCCCAGGGCCAAGCCGTCCCCGCCGTCAAACTGGAACAGGATCTCGTCCGTCCCCGTCCGGGTCACGTTGACCCCATAGCTGCTGGTCCCGGCGATGGTCCCCTCCCCCAGGCGGGCCTGGGCGTCCTCAGCCTCCTCCCGGGTGGCGTAGGCCCCGCACCGGACCTGGTATTCTCCATCGATCCAGGCGGGAAAGCCATCCGGATAGTCCTCCGCCGCCCGGACCGCCTCCTCATAGGAGGAGCAGGTCTCCACCTGAAGGTGATAGCTGCCGATCACCGCGCCGCCATTGTCGGAATTGGAATAGGAGGAGCCGCTGACCCAGGTGTTCTGGGCCTTGACCATGGTGATCCTGGTCTCTTTGGAGCCAGTCCTGCCCAGCTCCACAAAGTCCAGATCCCGGTCGAAGTAGCCCAGCCGGTATCCGGAGCCGTATCCGGTGTTGTTCTCCAGGTTGGCGTTGACCAGTGCGCCCGAGCCATAGGCCAGCCCCACCTGGATCGGATCTGCCTCCGTCCCGGTCGCCTGTGCCGCCGGGGCCGCCAGCGCCGCAGCCAGGAGGACGGCGGCAAGCCGTGTAAAGATTCCCTTCATCGTATCTCCCATTTCTCTGTTTCGTATTGACACCCGCCTGCAAACATGATAGGATAAACCCAAGTTTTTGCAAGATAGAGGTAGCGGCCGACATCAGTAAGCGTGGCCAGGGAGCCGGTTCCCGTCCATCCACGCCCAAAGGGAAGGCCGCCGAAGGGCCCCCCTGCCCGGAGGGGGCGGGCCCTGGTCGCCGGGTCAACAGCCTTTCGACTGTCATCAGGGCGGTACCCTGATGGAGCGCTGTCTGCTTTTGTAAACATTTTGCCGGCTGGTCTGAAGCCAGACCACAGCTGACATTATAGTACAAAATCAGCCGCTTGAAAAGCCGCTGATTTCTTTTTTTCTTGCGGAAACGATTTCCGGCTCCGGACACATCGATCTCGGCAGAGGGGCATACAATGGCCCTGAGCCGTTATGGAGGTAGTTGAAAATGGAAAAGAAGTACAAAGTAGGCATCATCGGCGCCACCGGCATGGTGGGTCAGCGCTTCGTCACCCTGATGGAGAACCACCCCTGGTTCCAGCTGACCGTCCTGGCAGCCAGCCCCCGCTCCGCCGGGCAGCCCTATGAGCAGGCCGTGGCAGGCCGCTGGGCCATGGATACCCCCATCCCCGCCGAGGCTAAGGAGCTGGTGGTGATGGACGCCCAGGCCGATGTGGAAAAGATCGCCGGCATGGTGGACTTTGTGTTCTGTGCCGTGGATATGAAGAAGGACGAGATCCGCGCTCTGGAGGAGCGCTATGCCAAGGCCGAGTGCCCCGTGGTGTCCAACAACTCCGCCCACCGCTGGACGGAGGATGTGCCCATGGTGGTGCCCGAGATGAACCCGGAGCATCTGGAGGTCATCGCCGCCCAGCGCAAGCGCCTGGGCACCCAGCGCGGCTTCATTGCCGTCAAGTCCAACTGCTCCATCCAGTCCTATGCCCCCGCCCTGCACCCCCTGCTGAAGTACGGGATCGACAAGGTGCTGGTGTGTACCTACCAGGCCATCTCCGGCGCGGGCAAGACCTTCGAGCGCTGGCCCGAGATGGTGGATAACCTGATCCCCTACATCGGCGGCGAGGAGGAGAAGAGCGAGCAGGAGCCCCTGAAGGTCTGGGGCAAGGTGGAGGACGGCCGGATCGTCAAGGCCGAGGGCCCCGCCATCACCGCCCAGTGCCTCCGCGTCCCCGTGTCCAACGGCCACACCGCCGCTGTGTTCGTCTCCTTCCGGGGCGAGGCGCCCTCCATGGAGCAGATCAAGGCGGACTGGGCCGGCTTCAAGGGCCGCGCTCAGGAGCTGGATCTCCCCTCCGCCCCCAAGCAGTTCCTCCACTATTTCGAGGAGCCCGACCGTCCCCAGGCCAAGCTGGACCGTGAGCTGGAGGGCGGCATGGCCGTCTCTCTGGGCCGCCTGCGTCCTGACACCCAGTACGACTATAAATTCGTGGGCCTGAGCCACAACACCCTCCGGGGCGCTGCCGGCGGCGCGGTCCTGCTGGCCGAGCTGCTGTGCGCTGAGGGCTATATGGACCGCAAGTAATGCCACGGTCTAATTAGGAATTAGGAATGAGGAGTTCGGAATTATGGGGCGAACGACAAGCAGGCCGTCCGCGCCGAACGCCAAAGCCCCCATCTCCTAACTCCTGATTTGTAAAATTGCCAAGCCCCCGGGCATAAAATTCCTAATTTCTAATTCCTAACTCAAAGAAAGGGTGCTTTTCATGCGAACTCCTGTCTTTACCGGAAACTGTGTGGCCATCGCCACTCCCTTTGACGCCAGCGGTACCATCAACTATGACGCCTTCGGCCGTCTCATCGATGCGCAGATCGCCGGCGGCGTAGACGCCATCTGCGTCTGCGGCACTACCGGCGAGTCTGCCACCATGACCATTCGGGAGCACATCGCCGCCGTGGAGTACTGCGTCAAGCGGGTCGATCACCGGGTGAAGGTCATCGCCGGCGCGGGGAGCAACGACACCACCGCCGCCGTCTACCTCTCCCTCCACGCCCAGGACTCCGGAGCCGACGCCCTGCTCCACGTCACCCCCTACTACAACAAGTGCAGCCAAACCGGACTGATCAAGCACTATGAGTACATCGCCGACCGGGTGGACCTTCCGGTGATCCTCTATAACGTACCAAGCCGCACCGGCGTCTCCTTCACGGCGGAGACCTATCAGGTGCTGTCCCAGAACCCCAAGATCAACGGCGTCAAGGAGGCCAGTGGAAACTTCTCCCTCCTGGCCCACACCCGCCACCTGTGCGGCGATGACTTCTATATCTGGTCGGGCAACGACGACCAGGTGGTGCCCATGATGTCTCTGGGGGCTAAGGGCGTGATCTCTGTGGCCTCCAACATCATCCCTGAGGTCATGGTGAAGATGACCCACCTTTGTCTGGACAACGACTTCGTATCCGCCTCCAAGCTCCAGATCGAGTATATGGATCTGATCGACGCTCTGTTCTGTGATGTGAACCCCATCCCGGTGAAGGAGGCGCTGAACCTGCTGGACATGGAGGCCGGCCCCGTACGTCTTCCCCTGTGCGAGATGGAGGAGAAGAACAAGGCCCGTCTGCGCGCCGCCATGCAGGCCAAGGGACTGCTGTAAAGGAAGGTAACCTGTCATGCTGAAGATAATCATTTCCGGATGCAGCGGCCACATGGGCCGCGTGGTGGAGTCCATCTGCGCCGCCGACCCGGCAGTGCAGGTGGCGGCGGGCTTTGATGTGCTGGGCAGCAGCGATCGGGAGTTCCCAGTGTACTCCTCCCCCAGCCAGTTCACCGGCGAGGCGGACGCAGTCATCGACTTCTCCTCCCCCGCCGCGCTGGACGGCCTGCTGGACTTCGCCAGACGCACCGGGACTCCGCTGGTGCTGGCCACCACCGGCTACACCCCGGAGCAGGTGGCCCAGATCGGTGCCGCCGCCCTGGAGGTCCCCATCTTCCGTTCCGCCAATATGTCCCTGGGGATCAACGTGCTGCTGGAGCTGGTCAAGAAGGCCGCCTCCGTGCTGGGTGACAGCTACGACATTGAGATCGTGGAGCGGCACCACCGCCGCAAGGTGGACGCCCCCAGCGGCACCGCCCTGATGATCGCCGACGCGGCCGCCTCCGCCTGCGGGCATGAGACCGAGTATGTCTTTGAGCGCCACTCCGTCCGCCAGCCCCGGGACAAGAAGGAGATCGGCATCTCCGCCGTCCGGGGCGGCACCATCGTGGGCGAGCATGAGATCATCTTTGCCGGACACGACGAGATCATGGAGATCCGCCACACCGCCCTCTCCCGGGAGATCTTCGCCCAGGGGGCTGTGGAGGCCGCCAAGTTTATGGCGACGGTGAATGCGCCGGGTCTGTATGACATGAGCCAGCTGGTAAAATAATTTTAGTCTGAAACCGAGGGAACTCATCCTTTTTTGGATGGGTTCCTTCTTTTGTTGTGTGAAAAGTCAGGTCTACTTGACGTGGAGATCCATTCTGTGTTATTATAAAAGTAAGGTGAACATGACTTTGGAGGAAATAATGAAAAACCGGATCAGGGAATTTCGTGAGCAGCATGGTCTCACCCAAAAAGAACTGGGAGGATCCGTTGGAGTCTCCCGTCAGGCGATCCATGCAGTGGAAACGGGAAAATTTGATCCATCCATCTGGCTTGCCCACGATTTAGCGCACTATTTTGGTGTGACCATTGAGGAACTGTTTGACTTTACCAGAGAGGGGCAGTAGTATGCATTTAGAAGCTGAAGTGTATGGACTGGTTCTGGGTGGTTTTGTAATTGTTGTTGTTTGTACCCTGCTGGTGCTGATTTACCTGTTTTGGCGGTCCCGCAACCAGGCGATCCTGTGGTTTGGCGGACAGACGCTCTTTTTATCCGGCGCTTTCTGGTTCTTTTTTCGGGCCCTCTGTTTTCGGTATGATCCTCAATTTTCCATGTACTCCGAAGTGCAGTCGGTTCATATTGCCTGTGCCGGCTTGCTTTGGGCCCTGAGTATGCTGTGTATGCTCATAGGCATCTACCGGCTGCTGCGGAAAGGGCCGGTTATCCATCAATTCTAGGAGGTACTCTCTTATGTCCGATCCCTTTATCCGCACCCGCCTGTTGGTAGGCGACGAGCCTTTGGACCGGCTCCGCCGCGCCCGCGTCGCCGTGTTCGGCGTGGGCGGTGTCGGGGGCTGCTGCGTTGAGGCCTTGGCACGGGCAGGTGTGGGCACTTTACACTTATACGATGACGATACAGTCTCAGAGAGCAACTTGAACCGCCAGCTCGCCGCCCTCCACTCCACCATCGGCCAGCCCAAGGCGGAGGTCATGGCCCAGCGGGTGCGGGACATCAACCCGGACTGTCAGGTGCGGGCCATCCGGATGTTCTACCTCCCGCAAAACGCCGGACAGGTGGATCTGTCCCAGTACGACTATGTGGTGGACTGCATTGACACCGTGGCCGCCAAGCTGGAGCTTGTGACAAGGTGTACCGCTTTACAGGTCAGGATTGTCAGTGCGATGGGCTCGGGAAACAAGCTGGACCCCACCGCCTTCGAGGTCTCAGACCTGTCCAAGACCCAGGGCTGTCCCCTGGCCCGGGTCATGCGGAAGGAGCTGCGCCGGAGGGGGATCTCCCACCTGAAGGTGGTCTGGTCCCGAGAGGAGCCCCGCAGCCCCCTCCGCCCCATGGAGGCGGAGCCGCCCGCCTCCGCCTCCGAGACCCGGCCGGGCTCCACCGCCCGGCGGGACACCCCGGGCTCCATCTCCTTCGTGCCCGCCGCCGCCGGACTGGTGCTGGCCAGCGCGGTGGTCCGGGATCTGGGCCAGTTTTAATACGGAAGCGAAGAAAACTCCCCCGGCCGCAGCCGGGGGAGTTTTCTTGTATCAGGACGGAATTACTGATCCATGATGACCTTGTGGAACACCTTCTTGCCCTTCTTGATGACCAGGCCCTCGCCGCAGAAGGCAGTACAGGGGAAGGCGGCGGACACATCGGTGACCTTCTCGCCGTTGACCTCCACACCGCCCTGCTCCACCAGGCGGCGGGCCTCCTTCTTGGAGGGGGCCAGCTTGCACTTGACCATCAGGTCCAGCAGGCCGATGGAATCCCCCTGGGCGTCCTCCCGGCACAGGCAGGTGCAGGGCATATCGGCGGTGTCTCCTCCGCCGCCGAAGATGGCCCGGGCGGCGGACTGGGCCTTCTCCGCCTCCTCCTGGCCGTGGACCAGCTTGGTCAGCTCATAGGCCAGGATCTCCTTGGCGGTGTTCAGCTGGCTGCCCTCCCACTTGTCCATCTCGTCGATCTGCTCCAGGGGCAGGAAGGTCAGCATCCGCAGGCACTTGAGCACGTCGTCATCCCCCACGTTGCGCCAGTACTGGTAGAACTCATAGGGGCTGGTCTTGTTGGGATCCAGCCAGACGGCGCCCTTGGCGGTCTTGCCCATCTTCTTGCCCTCGGAGTTGAGCAGCAGGGTGATGGTCATGGCGTGGGCGTCCTTGCCCAGCTTGCGGCGGATGAGCTCGGTGCCGCCCAGCATATTGGACCACTGATCGTCGCCGCCGAACTGCATATTGCAGCCGTAGTGCTGGAACAGGTAGTAGAAGTCGTAGGACTGCATGATCATGTAGTTGAACTCCAGGAAGGAGAGACCCTTCTCCATGCGCTGCTCATAGCACTTGGCCCGGAGCATATTGTTCACCGAGAAGCAGGCGCCCACATCCCGCAGCATCTCAATGTAGTTCAGCTTCAGCAGCCAGTCGGCGTTGTTCACCATCTGGGCCTTGCCCTCGCCGAACTCGATGAAGCGTTCCATCTGCTTCTTGAAGCAGTCGCAGTTGTGCTGGATGGTCTCCGGGGTCATCATGCTGCGCATATCGGTGCGGCCGGAGGGGTCGCCGATATAGCCAGTGCCGCCGCCGATCAGGGCGATGGGGCGGTTGCCCGCCATCTGGAGCCGCTTCATCAGGCACAGGGCCATGAAGTGGCCCACATGGAGGGAGTCGGCGGTGGGGTCAAAGCCGATGTAGAACACGGCCTTCCCCTCGTTGATCATTTTGGAGATCTCCTCCTCATTGGTCACCTGGGCAATGAGGCCGCGGGCTTTCAGCTCTTCGTAACAAGTCATCGATCTTACTCCTTTTTATTTTATTCTGAAAAATTGGATGAAACGCTTGATTCTGTGCTCTGCCGGGCCCGGATGACATTATAGCCCACCACGCCGACGATGACGGTGGCCGCCCCAGCCAGGGCCAGAGTGCCCACAGTCTCGTGATAGAACACCGCCACCAGGATTGGGTTGAGCACCGGCTCGATGCCGGAGACCAGGCTGGCGGTCACCGGAGGCGTGGTTTTCAGGCCGATGGTCAGCAAGATATAGGCCACCGCCACCTGAAAGACGCCCAGCACCAGCAGGCTGGTCAGGGCGATGGGCTCCAGTTTGGCCTCCCCCAGCAGGAAGGGCAGTCCGGTGACTGCCGAGAGGACATCCCCCCAGAACACGGAGGAGATGGCGTCGGAGTCCGGCAACTCGTTCATCAGGAAAACGCCCGCGTAGGCCACGCCGGACAGCAGGGCCAGCACATTGCCCAGGCCGCCGCCCATCTCCAGGCTGTCCGCAAAGAAGAAGAGCACCCCGCCGAACACGATCCCGCAGGCCAGCAGATCCAGCCGGCCGGGCTTTCTTCTCCAAAACAGGGCGGAAAACAGAATGACAAAAATGGGGGCGGTGAACTGGAGGACGATCACGTTGGCCGCCGTGGTCAGCTTGTTGGCCACGGAGAACAGGGCGTTGGTGCCGAAGATGCTCAGCGCCCCCACCGCGACCCAGCGGTTGAACCGGAGCGGGTGGCGGATCACCGCCAGATAGGCCCCGATCACCACCAGGGCGATGGCGGTACGGGCCCCGTTGATGGCCATGCCCCCCCAGGGTATCAGCTTGATGCACAGCCCGCCGATGCTGTACAGCACCGCCGCCAGAAAGACGCACAGCGTCCCGGTCCGTCTCTTGTTTTCCATGCGCTTCTCCCCCATACGACAACAAAAGCCCCCTGTCCGGTGATCGGACAGAGGGCATTACAGTGCAACGCGGTACCACCTCTGGTTCGCCCGCCCCTCGCAGGGCAGACCTCACGGAGTTCATGCAAACTCCCACGCGGTAACGGGCGAAACCCGGCCTGTCCCCTACTGGGCCGGTCTTCGGCCGTTCAGGCGGCTGCTCCAAGGGGTAGGTTCACAGGACGTCCTCTCCCCCTCTCACCGACCGGGGGCTCTCTGAACAGGGTGCGCCTTGCTAGAGTTCCTTTTCTTTGCAGTAAGGGAACTGTATCATAGTTTTCAAAGGTTGTCAAGGGTTGAAGCCCGGATTTTATGGGAGCAATTCTGGATTTGATTTTCTGCCCTTGGACCCGGGCCGCCCCAAGAAGTATTCTCCGGACTGTTCACAAAAGAAGGCGCTGTTTTACACCTGCTCAATCAGTGGGACCGAACACCTTTCGCTTCAGCTCTATTCCGGTTGGCGTCATGGCAAGTCCCCCTTGGGCCGTCTCCTTCAGGGCGCAGGGCATGGAGTCGCCCACCGCCCGCATGGCCTGGATGCACTCGTCCGTGGGGATCTTACTCTCGATCCCCGCCAGGGCCATCTCCGCCGCAGTGAAGGCGATGGCAATGCCGGAGACGTTGCGCTTGATACAGGGGATCTCCACCAGGCCGGCCACCGGGTCGCACACCAGCCCCAGCTGGTTCTTGATGGCCATGGCACAGGCGTGGGCGGACTGTGCCGGCGTTCCGCCGCACAGCTCCACCAGGGCCGCGGCGGCCATAGCGGAGGCGGAGCCGCACTCCGCCTGACATCCTCCCTGGGCCCCGGCGATGGAGGCCTGCTGAGCGATCACCATGCCGATGGCCCCGGCGGTGAACAGGGCCATGACCGCGGCCCGCTCGTCACACAAGCCCTCCTCCAGCATGGAGACAATGGTGCCAGGCAGGATGCCGCAGGACCCCGCTGTGGGGGCGGCCACCACCTTGCCCATGGCGGCGTTGTACTCTGAAACCGCGATGGCCCGGGCCACCGCCCGGTTGAGAAATGTCCCGGTGATCCCGCCCCGCTCCGCGTAGCGGGCCATTTTGGCCGCGTCTCCGCCGGTGAGGCCGGAGGTGGACCGCAGCTCCGGGTCCATACCCGCCCGGACCGCGTCGCGCATCACGCCCAGACTGTCCGCCATGCGCTGATACAAAACGTCGGCCGGCTGCTCCATCTGCTCCGCCTGATCGGCCAGGGCGGTCTGGGAGATGGTGCTCCCGGCCTGCTCCGCCGCCCGGCAGAGCTCCGCGATCGAAGAATATTCCAGCATTGTGCCACCCTCCTCAAATCGCCCGGATCAACACCACGTTGATGATATTGGGCAGGATCCTTAAGCTGCTGATCAGCGCGTCGGACACGTCGCCGTCCACCTCGATGGTCATAACGGCCTCGCCCCCCTTTTTGGGGCGGGAGAGGCGGAAATTTCCGATGTTGACCTCGGAATAGGCCATGAAGTTGGTCACCGCCGCAATGGTGCCCGGCTTGTCATAGTGGAGCACCAACAGGGTGTTGTACTGCCCCGTGAAGGAGACTGCCATCCCGTTGATCTCCGTGATCAGGATGTTGCCGCCTCCGATGGAGGCCCCCTGAATCACGGCGGTGCCCCCCTGGGCTCCGGTCACGGTGATCCGCGCGGTGTTGGGGTGGGCGCCCGGGATCTCAGTCTCATGGAAAGCAAACTCCATGCCGTCCTCCTTCGCCAGCTGGAGGGAATGGCGGATCCGCTCGTCATCCGAGTCCATCCCCATCACGCCGGCAATGAGGGCCTTGTCCGTGCCGTGGCCCCGGTAAGTCTGGGCAAAGGAACCGGACAGCGTGATGTCCGCCTTTACCACCTTGTCCCCCAGGATCTTCCACGCCACCCGGCCCAGGCGGACCGCGCCGGCGGTGTGGGAGCTGGATGGACCGATCATCACCGGCCCAATGATGTCAAATACGTTCATAGAAGCCTCCTCAGGGCAGGGTATAATTATGCCTTGGACAGCTTACGGTTGATGGTGTCCACAATGACGCCGATGGCGTTGTCGCCGGAGACGTTGCAGGCGGTGCCGAAAGAGTCCTGGGTGATGTACAGGGCCACCATGATGGCACAGATGGGGCCGTTCACATCGCCGGCCTCAGGTCCGAACACCATGTACAGGAAGGGAAGCGCGGTCATAATAGAGCCGCCCGGCGCACCGGGAGAAGCCACCATGGCAATGCCCAGGGTGGCAATGAAGGGGACCACCGTAGCCAGGCTGATGGGCAGATCGTTCATCAAACACACCGCGGTGGCACAGGAGGTGATGGTGATCATGGAGCCGGCCATGTGGATGTTGGCACACAGGGGCACCACGAAGTTGCGGATCTCCTGGGAGATCCCGTCCGCCTCGGCGCACTGGAGGTTCACCGGGATGGTGGCGGCGGAGGACTGGGTGCCCAGGGCGGTGGTATAGCCGGGGATCTGGTTTTTCAACAGGGTGACCGGATTCTTGTGGCTGATGCCTCCGGCCACCACAAAAGCGAACACCAAGTACAGCAGGTGCATGGCGATGACCACCAGGAACACCTTCCATAGGATGCCCAGAATCACGAAAGTCTTGCCGGAGCGGGTCATGTCCACAAAGGTTCCGCAGATGTACAGGGGCAGCAAGGGGACGATGGCCACATGGAGCACCTTGTCGATGATGGTGGAGAAGTCCTTGATGGCATTGTACAGGGTGTCGCCGATCTCCTTCCCCTTCATGGCGGACAGGGACAGACCCAGGATGAAGGCCAGCAGCACGGCGGCCAGGGTGTCCAGGATGGGAGTCACGGAGATGCTGAACAGGGAGGCCACGGAGTTGCCCGCGGTGGCGGCGATCTGCTCCAGGGCGGAGGCGTCCATGAAGCTGGGGAACAGAGTGATCGCCACCAGGAACGCACAGGAGCCGGCGATCAGGGTGGAGCCGTAGGACAGCCCCGCCGTGATGGCCAGCAGCTTTCCGGCCCCCTGGGACAAGTCTGCGATTCCCATGGTGACATACGCCAGGATCATCATGGGGATCACGAATTTCAGGAACGTGCTGAACAGGCCGGAGGCGGTCACCACGATCCGGCAGACGATCTCAGGGCAGAAGGATCCGATCAGGATGCCCAATATGATGCCAATGATCAGTTTGGGCACAAGGCCCAGTTTTTTCTTTTTTCCCATGCTGCTTACTTCCTCTCGTTTTAGATAACCAGTTCCTTCCTGTGAAGGTTCTGCAAGCATAGCACGAAACCGGAAAGATGCCAAGTAAATTCATCAAAAAACGCTCTTCACGCTAAATTTTCTATATTTTTAACAGTTTCTTTATGCCGGTTTTGTTCATAAAAACTTCAAATTTTATGCTGTGATTCAAAAATGTACAGCTAAGGACAACATTTCTTCATCGCTGTGTCCTCTGCACAAGGACAAATATGAGTTCAAGAGCGCACGCCCAGAATATGGATCCCCCGGATCTCCCGGAAGGAGTAGGTACTTAGAGGGCGGAGGTCCGCGTCCTGGCTGTGGGCCGCCACCAGGATCCTGTCCAGAGCGGGCGGACTGCCCACCTCCACCACCACAGGAGTATGTCCAAACTCAGGTGCATCAAACCGGAGCTGGACAAAGTCCCCCGGAAGCAGCAGCTCCGGCGGAGCCGGGACCCCCACCGGGCCCCGGCTGGGCGCGCTCCGGGTCAGAAATCGGTAGAAGTAGGGCACGCCCGTCCAGGCTGGAGCCTTGTGGTTGCCGTCCAGATAGTACCAGCCCAGGTCCCGCGTGAAGTTCATGATCCCCGCCCCGGCGTACAGGCATTGGGAGGCAAAGCTGGTGCAGTCTCCCCCCACCCGCTCATAGTCGTAGTACCGGGGATTCCGGCCATAGGCCCAGCGGTGGGCATAGGCCACCGCCGCCGGCCGGTCATATCGCAGCAGATGTTCCATATCCGCTTCCCTCCTTTCTCTTTTTCTATGCATGGAGGGGCGCGTGGGTGCCTGGGACAGAAAAGACGGATCCCCGGCGATTTCAAATCGCCGGGGATGTCTGGTGTCTATTTTGGTCAGCTGTTACTTGGTGCCGAAGATGCGGTCGCCGGCGTCGCCCAGGCCGGGGACGATATAGGCGTGTTCGTTGAGTTTTTCGTCCACGCCGGCCACATAGATGTCCACGTCGGGGTGGTCGCGGCGGATCACCTGGATCCCCTCGGGGGCGGCCAAGACGTTCATCAGCTTGATGTGCTTGCAGCCGTAGCCCTTGATGAAGGTGATGGCCGCGGAGGCGGACCCGCCAGTGGCCAGCATGGGATCCAGCACGATCACATCCCGCTCGGAAATATCAGAGGGCATCTTGCAGTAGTACTCCACGGGCTGATGGGTCTCAGGATCCCGGTACAAGCCGATATGCCCCACCTTGGCAGAGGGGATCAGGTCCAGGATCCCGTCCACCATGCCCAGGCCGGCCCGGAGGATGGGAACAATGGCCAGCTTCTTCCCGGCCAGCACCCGGAAAGTGCCGGTAGCCACGGGAGTCTTGATCTCCACCTCCTCGGTGGGCAGATCCCGGGTAGCCTCATAGCACTCCAGGGCGGCGATCTCAGAGACGATCTCCCGGAACTCCTTCACACCGGTCCGCTCATCCCGAAGGATGCTCAGCTTGTGCTGAAGCAGAGGATGGTCCAAAATGTGTACTTTGTTGTCGTTTTCGAACATCACAATAAACCCCTTTATTTGTTTTGGTTGTCGCGGCTCTGCCGCTCCCGTTCCAGCCGTTCGCGCTCCGCCTGGGACAGCCGGTGATAGACCGGGACCAACTCCCTGCCCTTCACCAGCCTGCCGGCACGGATCTGTTCCAGGGCCGCCCGGGCCACCCCCTGGGCACTCTGCATCCGCAGGGGCTCGGGAGCCAGCTCCATCTGGCTGTCCTGTTCTCGAAGTGCATTATAACACAGCTTTGCCCCATCTCCAACGACTATTTTCCGCTTTTTGATTTTTTTCAGTTCCTCCCCCAGCTCCTCCAGGGAGATAGCCCGGTCGGGGGCCAGGCGGATCAGGCGCTCCCCGTCGGCCTGAAACAGGGCGTTATAGACCTGCTTCCGCCGGGCGTCCATGGCGCAGACGATGACTGCGTCCCGGAAAAATGCCAGGGGCCAGGCCATGGACTCCAGGGTGGAGCAGGGGGCGCAGTCCTTGTCCTCCGCCCAAGCCAGGCCCTTGGCGGTGGACACGCCGATGCGCAGCCCGGTAAAGGAGCCCGGTCCCACCGCCACCGCGATCACGTCCACCTGCTCCAGCCCGGTCCCGCAGTTGTTCAGCAGGTCCCGGACCATGGGCAGCAGGGTGCGGCTGTGGGTCAGGCCGCTGTTTTGAAAGCTCTGGGCAATGAGCCCCTCCTCCCCCCACAGCGCCGCGGAGCAGGCTGTGCCGGAGGACTCCAACGCCAGTATTTTCATGGTTTCATCACACACTTTTCTTGCAGTTTTGACCCGATCTTCCGAAAATCGGTCTTATGTCCGGTCACAACTCCGGCGCGTTTCGGATGGAGATCACGCGCTGTCCGTCGTGCTCCCCCCGGCGGATGTCCACCCGGATGGGCTCGTCCTCCAGGGCGTCGGCCACGTTCTCGCTCCACTCCACGGCGCACACGCCGCCCCGGGCCAGGTAGTCCTCCCAGCCGATGTCGAACAGCTCCTCAGGGTCGCCCAGCCGGTATAGATCAAAGTGGAACAGCGGCAGCCGCCCACCCTCATACTCGTTGACAATGGTAAAGGTGGGGCTGGTCACCCCCTCCGGGATCCCAAGCCCCCGGGCGATCCCCCGGGTAAAGGCGGTCTTTCCCGCCCCCAGATCCCCGGTATAGGCCACCACGTCCCCGGGGCGCAGCCGGACGGCCAATTCCGCCCCCAGGGCCTCGGTCTCCTCCGCACTATTGGAACAATATTCCATGTCTTTCCCCCGTGTTCACAGTTTGTTTTCCGAATTCTCTCTGATTATAGCACAGTTCCGGTTTACCTTTCCACAAAAAAGTGATAAAATATAGGGCCGTATTCAAAAGAAAAGGAGGGGACGCCGTGCGGACCCTATTCTCTCCACTCCATGAGTTTTTGAAAAAGGGGGATCTGGTGCTCCTGTCCCTCTGCCTGCTGACCAGCGGCTTCGGTGTGGCGCTGATCTTCTCCGCCACCCGGTACAATCAGAACAACCGCCCGGTGGTCATCCAGTGCGTCGCCATCCTCCTGGGCGTCGCGGTCTACCTGCTGTGTACCTTCGTGGACTTTCAGCTGTTTGTGGAGAAAAACTGGAAGTGGCTCTTTGGGGGCAGTGTGTTCTTCCTGCTCCTGCTGCTCACCCCTCTGGGCAACGACCACAACTCAGGGAACCTGAACTGGCTGGACATCCCGGGCTTTCCCCTGGAGATCCAGCCCAATGAGATCATCAAGATCCCCTTCATCCTGCTCCTTTCCCTCCAGATCACCAAGATTCAGGACCGTGGGCAGAGCATCAGCTCCCTCCCCTCCCTGGTCCAGATCGGCGGCCACGCCGCCTTCATGCTGGCCCTGATCGCCGGAATCTGCGGCGATATGGGGATGTGTGTGGTCTATCTGTTCATTTTCGCCGTTATGGCCTGGGGCGCCGGAGTCAAAAAGCGCTGGTTCCTGCTGGCGGGCAGCGCCTTGGTCATCGGTTTTGCCGTGCTGTGGATCTTTATTCTGCCCAACACGGCGGCCTGGGACAGCCTGTACCTGGTCAAGCGCTTCCGGGTGCTGTTCGACCACTCCTACGACCCCCAGGGGATCGGTTTTCAGCAGACCCGCTCCATCCTGGCTTTGGGCTCCGGGCAGCTGTTCGGCCAGGGCTACCTCCATGGGAACATGACCCAGTCTGAGCACGCCTCCACCCTGCCCGCCCGGCATACTGACTTCATCTTCGCCGTGTGCGGCGAGGAACTGGGCATGATCGGCTGCCTGGCCCTGCTCCTTCTGCTGGCGCTGGTCATCCTCCGCTGCCTCTGGGTCGCCCGGAACGCCAGTTCCCCTTTCCACGCCTATGTGGCCGTTGGGATGGCTGGGATGCTCATCATCCAGATCGCCGCCAATGTGGGGATGTGCCTGTTCGTCTTTCCTGTGATGGGGCTCACCCTGCCCTTTGTCAGCTACGGCGGCTCGTCCATCCTCACCCTGTACGCCGCCATGGGCATCGTATCCAGCATCAAGGCCAGGGCCCTCCCCAGCTGGCTGAGGGACCGGGCCATCCAGTGACCGGGGACAAGGAGGAAGTATTTTTGGATCTGTCCGATGTCACCGCCCGCCAGAGGGCCTATTTCCGCTCCGGCGCTACCCTGCCACTCCCCGCCCGCCGGCGCGCCCTGGAGAGTCTGCTCCAGGGACTGACAGACCAGGAGGGCGCTCTGCTCGCCGCCCTGGAGGCGGACCTGGGCAAGCCGTCCTTCGAGGGCTATATGACGGAGCTCGGTCTGGTGCGGGAGGAGCTGCGCTTCCACCTGAAGCACCTGGCCCGCTGGGCCCGCCCCCGGCGCGTCCCCACCCCGCTGGCCCACTTCCCGGCCCGGAGCACGGTCCGCCCGGAGCCCTACGGCTCTGTGCTCATCCTGTCCCCCTGGAACTACCCGGTCCAGCTGTCCCTGATGCCTCTGATCGGCGCTTTGGCCGCCGGAAACTGCGCGGTGCTCAAGCCGTCGGCCTATGCCCCCGCCTGCTCCCGTGCTCTGGCGGAGCTGGTTGCTCAATCCCTGCCCCCGGAGCTGGCCGCCGTGGTGGAGGGTGGCCGCGCGGAAAATCAGGCCCTGCTGGACCTGCCCTTCGACTATATCTTTTTCACCGGAAGTCCCTCTGTGGGCCGCGTCGTCATGGAGCGGGCCGCCGCCCGTCTCACCCCGGTGACCCTGGAGCTTGGCGGCAAGAGCCCGGTGATCGTGGCCGGTGACGCGGATCTCTCCCTGACCGCCCGGCGGATCCTCTTCGGGAAGCTGCTCAACGCAGGCCAGACCTGCGTGGCCCCCGACTATGTGCTGGCCCAGCGGGACGTGCTCCCGGAGCTGATCCGCCTGCTCCAAAAGGAACTGGCAGAGATGCTGGGAGAAGATCCACTCTCATGCCCTGACTACCCCCGCATCGTCAACGCCGCCCACCTCCGCCGTCTGGAGGGGCTGCTGGAGGGCTGTGAGGTGCTCTGCGGCGGTCAGACCGGCGGCGGCCGGATGGCCCCCGCCCTGGTCCTGCCCCACTCCCCCGCCGCCCCGGTGATGCAGGAGGAGATCTTTGGCCCGATCCTCCCTTTGCTGCCCTTTGATACGCTGGAGGAGGCCGTCTCCTTTGTCCAGGACAGGCCCCGCCCTCTGGCCCTCTATCTCTTTACCAGGAGCCGGACCGTGGAGCGGGAGGTTTTGGGCCGGATCCCCTTCGGCGGCGGCTGTGTCAATGACACGGTGGTCCACCTCTCCACCTCTTATCTGCCCTTTGGCGGCGTGGGGGCCAGCGGTATGGGCAGTTACCACGGCCGGGCCAGCTTCGAGACCTTCTCCCACCCCAAAAGTATCCTGAAAAAGGGCCGTGGGCCCGATCTGCCCGTTCGATACCGGCCATACGCTCCCTGGAAGGAGACGCTGCTGCGGAAATTTCTGCCCTGAAAAAATTTTTTCTTTTGAAGAAGGAAATTCGCCTTGTTTTGCGTATATGGTATATGTGGAAAGTTGACCAGAAACGTACACCCATCCGGGAAGGAGGCGTTTTCCCATGGAGCTTCGACAGCAGCAGGAGCAGCTGGAGGCAGTGACCCTCTCCCCCCGCGCCTGCCGGGCCGCACAGACCAGAGGCCGGGCCCGTCCAGAGACGGAGTGCGGGATCCGCACCTGCTTTCAGCGGGACACAGACCGCATCGTGTACAGTAAGGCGTTCCGCCGCCTCAAGCACAAGACCCAGGTCTTTCTCCAGCCATTGGGGGACCACTACCGCACCCGCATGACCCACACCCTGGAGGTCAGCCGCATCGCCCGCACCATCGCCCGGGCCCTCGCATTGAACGAGGACCTGACGGAGGCCATCGCCCTGGGCCACGACCTGGGCCACACCCCCTTCGGCCACGCCGGAGAGCGCCTGCTCAACGAGCTGATGCCCGGCGGCTTCGCCCACTACCAGCAGTCCCTTCGGGTGGTGGACCGCCTGGAGAAGGACGGGGCGGGGCTGAACCTGACCTGGGAGGTGCGCAACGGCATCGTCTGCCACACCAGGGGGCAGCAGGCTGCCACCCTGGAGGGGCAGGTGGTCCGCCTGGCCGACCAGATCGCCTATATCAACCACGACATTGAGGATGCCCTCCGTGGGGGCGTCATCTACCCCATGGACATTCCCCTGGAAGTCTCCGGCGTCCTGGGCTTCACCCACGGGGAGCGGATCAACGCCCTGGTGGTGGATGTGATTCTGGCCAGCCGGGATCAGGACTCCATCCAGCAGTCCGAGGAGGCTGGCGAGGCCATGTCCCTCCTGCGGGAGTTTATGTTTGAAAACGTCTATACCAACCCCATGGCCAAGGGGGAGGAGGGCAAGGCGCAGGAGATGCTCCGCCGCCTGTTCGACCACTACCGCCGCGACCCGGACGCCCTCCCCGCCGACTTTCAGGAGATCCGCCTGGAGGAGGGCGTAGACCGTGCGGTCTGCGACTACATCGCCGGCATGACAGATCCCTTTGCCATCGAGCAGTTCAGCAGGCTGTTTATCCCTACCGCGTGGTCTGTCAAATAGGAGCCGGCGATGGGGACCCATCCGTATGGATGGGGCGCGCGCAGCGCGTACAAGGTTTTGCCTTTGGCAAAACCTTTGCGCAGGGCGAATTGATTTCGCCCGAGCATTTAAAATCCTCAGGGCTCCCACGGGGCCTGCCCCCGTGATTCTGATTTGAAAGGAGGAAGTCTTTTGGCCATTCCGGACCGTTTTTTGGACGAGCTGATCGCCCGCATTGACATCGTGGACCTGGTCTCGGAATCGGTCCGCCTGACAAAAAAGGGCCGAAATTACTGGGGCCTGTGCCCCTTTCACAGCGAAAAGACCCCCTCCTTCTCCGTGTCGGCCGACAAGCAGATCTATAAATGCTTCGGCTGCGGCAAGGGGGGCGGCGCCATCAACTTTGTGATGGAGCTGGACAATCTCCCCTTTCGGGACGCGGTGGCCCTTCTGGCCAAGCGGGCCGGGTTGGAGGTGCCGGACAGCGGCTCCTCCGCCGGGGCCAAAGAGCGCCGGGAGAAGCTGCTGACCATCAACAAACAGGCCGCCCGCACCTTTCACCGGTGGCTGTATGCCCCGGAGGGGGCGGATGGGCTGGCCTATCTGCAGCGGCGCGGCCTGTCCCGCCGGACCCTCACCAGCTTCGGCCTGGGCTTTGCCCCCAACCGCTGGGACGCCCTGATCCAGGAACTGGGGCAGCAGGGCTATGACAAGCGGGACCTGCTGGACGCCGGTCTTGCGGTGAGCAATCAGGACGGCCGGATCTATGACCGGTTTCGGAACCGGGTCATGTTCCCCATCATCGACATCCGGGGCGAGGTCATCGGCTTCGGCGGCCGGGTGATGGACGACTCCACCCCCAAGTACCTCAACTCCCCGGACACCCCCGTGTACAACAAGAGCCGCAACGTGTTCGCCCTGAACATCGCCAAAAAGTCCAAGGCGGGCCGGGTCATCCTGACCGAGGGATATATGGATACCATCTCCCTCCATCAGGCGGGCTTTGACAGCGCGGTGGCCTCCCTGGGCACCGCCCTGACCCCGGAGCACGCCCAGCTGCTCTCCCGCTACTTCCCCGAGGCCATCATTGCCTACGACGGGGACGGAGCCGGCGTCTCGGCAACCCAGCGGGCCATCCCCCTGCTGGAGCGGGCCGGGATGAAGGTGCGCGTCCTGCGGGTGACGGGGGCCAAGGACCCGGATGAGTTCATCAAGCAGTTTGGACGGGACGCCTTTCTCCGTCTGCTGGACCAGAGTGAAAACCAGGTGGACTACCGCCTGGAGCAGATCCGAAAAAAATACGACCTGAGCGACGACAGCCAAAAGGTGGGCTTTCTCCAGGAGGCCGCCCAGCTCCTCTCCTCCCTGCCCAGCGCGGTGGAGCGGGAGATCTATGGCCGTCATGCCGCCGAGACGGCGGGGGTCTCGCCGGAGGCGGTGGCCCAGGAGGTCAAGAAGGCCTTCCAGCGCCGCCTGAGAAAGGAACAAAAGCAGCAGGAGCGCCGGGACCTCACTCCGGCCATCCAGCTCCAGCCCAAGTCCCGGGGCCTGCGGTATGAAAACATCCGCTCCGCCCGGGCGGAGGAGGGCGTGCTCCGTCTGCTGCTGCTGGACCCCTCCCTCCACCGGGAGCTGACCCAGCTGAGGCCGGAGGAGTTCTCCTCCCCCCTGCTGGGCAAGGCATACGCCCTGCTGCTCCGGCGGGCGGAGGATGGCCTGTCCACCCAGCTGTCCCTGCTGGCAGGCGAGCTCACCGGCGAGGAAATGGACCACCTGACCCAGGTGGCCAGTTCCCCGGAATCCATGGCCAACAGCCGCCAATCCCTGGCTGATTACATAGCCGTGATCCGCGCGGAAGCCATCAAGCGGAGCGGCGCCAGCGGGAATGACCTTCTCCTGGCCGCACAACGAAGCAATTTGGAAAAGAAAGCATATATGGAGGAGAAACCATGAGTACCAAAAAGAAAGAAAATTCCGCCCTGATCGAGACCCAGCACAACGGTGTGACCATGATCCTGGAGAAAAAGTCCAACGGAAGCAAGGCCCCCACCCCGGAGATGCAGGCCCGTATGGAAGCCGGCAAGGTGGAGATCATGAAGGTGGTAGAGGGCGTCCCCGGCGCGGAAAAGCTGGGAGAGCTGATTGAGCGGGGCAAGAAGAAGGGCAACCTCTCCTCCACCGAGCTGATGGACGTGCTGGAGGATATGGATCTGGAGTCCGATCAGATGGACAAGATCTATGACACACTGGAGAATCTGGGCATCGACACTGTAGGCGAGGACTATATCCCCGACCTCCCCGACGACGCGGATCCCCCTCTGGAGGCCATGGAGGAGATCAACGAGGAGGAGATGGTGGATCCCAACTCCATGGTGGACGCCTTCGGCACCGACGATCCGGTTCGGATGTACCTGAAGGAGATCGGTAAGGTCAACCTGCTGTCCTCTGATGAGGAGATCGAGCTGGCCCAGGCCATGGATGCGGGCAACGCCGCCAAGTCCCAGCTGGAGGAGCTGGAGGCCGCCGGTGAGGAGATCCCCGATGAGGTCCGGACCGAGCTCAACCGTGCCATCAAGAAGGGCGAGCGGGCCAAGCAGCGCCTGGCCGAGGCCAACCTGCGTCTGGTGGTGTCCATCGCAAAGCGCTATGTGGGCCGCGGAATGCAGTTTTTGGACCTGATCCAGGAGGGCAACCTGGGCCTGATCAAGGCGGTGGAGAAGTTCGACTACACCAAGGGCTATAAGTTCTCCACCTATGCCACCTGGTGGATCCGCCAGGCCATCACCCGGGCCATCGCCGACCAGGCCCGCACCATCCGCATCCCGGTCCACATGGTGGAGACCATCAACAAGGTCATCCGCGTCTCCCGCCAGCTGCTCCAGGAGCTGGGCCACGACCCCTCCCCCGAGGAGATCGCCGAGGAGATGTCCATGCCTGTGGAGCGGGTGCGGGAGATCCTGAAGATCGCCCAGGAGCCCGTCTCCCTGGAGACCCCCATCGGAGAGGAGGAGGACAGCCATCTGGGCGACTTCATCCCCGACGAGGACGCCAGCGAGCCCGCGGAGGCCGCCTCCTTCACCCTGCTGAAGGAGCAGCTGGTGGAGGTCCTCTCCACCCTCACCCCCCGGGAGGAGAAGGTGTTGAAGCTGCGCTTCGGCATTGAGGACGGCCGCACCCGCACCCTGGAGGAGGTAGGCAAGGAGTTCAATGTCACCCGGGAGCGCATCCGTCAGATCGAGGCCAAGGCCCTCAGAAAGCTGCGCCATCCTAGCCGCAGCAAAAAGCTGAAGGATTTCCTGAACTAAGCGCCGCTCTCAGCACTTTTCCGCATTCGGGGCGCAGCTTTTTGGGCCCCCGCGCGAGCCCAGCGCAGCGGGTCGCGTGGGGAGAGCCGGAGCAGCGGAATGAGGGAGCGTTCGCCAGAGGCGGAAGCGACAGATCTGGAGCCTGCGACGGCGGCGCGTCATCCCTCCCGCTCCAAGAAGCTGAAAGATTTCCTGAATTGAAGCAACGACAAGAGCGGCAGGCCCACATGGGTCTGCCGCTCTGATTTTTCTCCGCCGATTCGTTATTCCGTGATCTGGACCGGGACGCCGTTGACCTCCACGCCCTCCTCCACCCGGACCAGGATGTACTTGACGCCGTTGATGATCCGGGTCTGGACCAGATCTGTCCGGTCCGGATCCACCTTGATGGTCACATCCGCCGTCTTGATCTCCACGCGCCTGGGATCCACCAGATTCCGGGGGCTGAGCTGGGCGTCCGCCCCGAAGCTCTGGTCGTACTTCTCCTCAAAGGCCTGGATGTGCTCCTGGGAGACTCCGTTGGCCGCCAGAGCCTGGCGGACCTCTCCCTTCCCGATGACCAGGGGCTCCGTCTCACGGCTCTCCTTGTGGTCCTCCATCAGACCGCACAGCTGGTCGTGGACCGCCTGGACCACCTGGAGGCAGCACTCCTCTTCCAGGGACTCCTCCAGCACCGTGTGAAAGGCCGCCTGCTGCTCGTCCGCGGGCATGGGGGCATCAGCGCCGAACACCGCCTCCACCACAGCGCTCTGGATGTCCTCTGTATGCTTGGTGTAGTAGAGGGCATTATACAGGTTGGCGGCACGGTCGTCGAAGGCCGGGAACAGAAAGCCCAGCTCCGGCGGGGCCACCACCCAGTCCGCAGTCCGGTTGTGGAACTCATTCTGCTGGACATAGTAGCTCAGGGCCGGCTTGGTCAGCTTCACCGGACACACACTGCACAGGATATAGGAGAACACCTCTGAGGATGCGTCATCCTGCTTGTCCCCATCCTGAGAGCGGTAGGGCACATCATAGGCGTCATGGACCAGCAGGATCATGTAATTTCCCTCCAGGGTCACTGTGGAGATGACCTTCTGGAAAAATGCTTGGACCGCCTCCTCGTCCCCCAGCTCTGAGCTGCGCAGGGCCATCAGCAGCTTGTGCTCCGCCCCGTGGACCACCTGCTGCGTGGCGAAGGTGATGTCCAACAGGTTTTTGCCCAGCGTCCCGGACAGGGTGCGCTTCAGCAGGCCCAGGATCTTCTCGTTCTCCTCCTGGGTCATCACGCCCAGCGGCTGGTCGAACTGGGACACGATCTCTCGGTTCTCATTCACATAGCAGCCCCGCACATGGGAGATGCCGCTCCGGTCCTGCCGGAAGCGGCGGCGGAGCTCCGCGACTTCTTTTTCGTTCATAGCGGTTCCTTTCTCTGGCTCGCTCCGGCGCTCCGGAGCTGTGTATTGCAGACATCATTATAGCACAGATGTTCCCGCTTGACAAAGCTTTCCGGTCGAAACACCATTTCTCCCTTGCGCTCAACGCTCCACGCGGATCATATCCAGGTAGTCGGACACCGTCACATCCGCCAGGGCGGACGCCTCCGCCGGATGACCCGGCCCAACCAGCACCACCTGGAACCCGGCCGCCTTGGCCGCCCGCAGCGCCGCCTCCCGGGCAGTGAAGAGCACGGTGGCCCGCCGGGCGGTGCGCAGACGCCGCACCGCCTTTTCGTACAGCTCCGGGTCCAGAGGGGCCCTCCCCTGCTCCTCCGCCGAGAGAAGGCCGCGGAAATAGTTCCAGAGGCCGGACTGCTCCAGAGCGGTCCGCACCGGGGCCGCCGCGCCGTCACAGATCAGGTACATCCAGACGTCCTCTATCTTCATCAGGGACAAAAACTCCTTCACCCCGGGCAGCGGTACACCGGCGGTATCCAGAAGAGCCTCTGTTCCATCAAACACCGCGCCTTGCAGACGCATCAGACAACACTTCCTTCCTCATTCAGCCCCACCGGCCGCAGGCCGTCCCGGGTCCACAGGTTGATATGGGTAAAGCCCGCCGCCCGCACCAGCTCCGCCGCTTCCGGGAAGCCGTGGCACAGGTGGGAGGTATGGTGGGAATCGGAGTTCAGGATGATCTCCCCGCCAAACTCCCGCAGGGCGCACAGAAGTTTTCTCCCGGGATAGGGGGCGGTCCGGTATCCCCGGGCCATGGCCCCGGTATTGACCTCAAACGCCGTACCAGAGCGGACCAGGTGCTCCATGACCTCCAGCGCCCGCCGGAGGTACCGGGGGCTCTCCTCGTCAAAGGCGGGGGCCCGCTCGTTGAATTTGGTCACCAGGTCAAAGTGTCCGATCCAGTCGCACCCCGTCCGCTCCGGCAGGAGGGCCACCTGGTCGTAGTATGCGTCGGTATAGTGGTACCAATCCCCGCCGAAGAGCTCCTCCACACACTGCCATGCAGTCTCCGAGCTCTCGTCCACAGCAAAATGCCGGCCGTCCCCGCCGCAGATGGTATGCACCGAGCCGATGGCATAGTCCAGGCCCTCCGGCCGCTCCCCCAGCAGGTCCAGCTCCAGCCCCACAAAGACCTCCATCTCCCCCGCGTACCGCGCCTGGACCGCCCGGGCCCGGGCCAGGTACTCCGGGATCTTCTCCCGGGGGATGCAGTAGTCCTCCTCCAGAGGGCAGTAGCTGTGTCCGGAGAAGCCAAAATGGGTCAGTCCTGCCGCCCAGGCGGCGGCGGCCATCTCCTCCAGGGAGCTCTTCCCGTCGTCCAGTGTGGAGTGGGTATGAAAATCTCCGCGCATCTGTCTCTCTCCTTTTCACCGGATGGACGCCCCCGCGCCCACAGCCGGTCTTTTGCTCTATTTTAACGGAAAACTGCGGCGGGGGCAACCCCCGCC
>QWCK01000605.1_pt1 | contig 91028 bp, 73 predicted proteins | sample 1972571 | NCBI WGS metagenome assembly QWCK01 (sample SAMN09866710, study PRJNA288562) | Human gut metagenome isolate term2_stool, whole genome shotgun sequencing... | isolation source: gut | host: Homo sapiens | place: USA: California | reverse complement strand
ATTGAACGAAAGACCGAGAGAAAAATTAAACTTTTCTACACCAAAACGCGAGTTCTTCAAACACGTTTTATAATTTTGCACTTGCTGGTTGACTCTACGTAAACAAGAAAAGGAGTGCAATTGCACCCCTTTTTCGTGATTCCGTTGGAATCTTTTGTGATTCGGCTGGAATCATTTTATGAACTCTTGTGCCTTGATGTAATTAAATATGTATCAATGTGTTGAACGGATTTATTAAACATTTACTTTGTATTGAACTTTGCGGTGGTAACACACCAGTAACACATTTGATACATGACCCAACAAGAATCATTAGCACATATTCTATCGAGGATGTTTTTAACTTGTTCAAAGAGCTACACTACCGTATTTATATATCGGAGTGTTTGAGGAACATGGTGCATCAAGAAGTTAAAAACTTAGCATAACACCTACTCCATCTAAATAACGGAACAAAGATAGTAGTTTTTCTTGAATACAACAACTAATTTCGCAAAAAAATATCAATGGAACAGCACAAAAATAATTATTGTATAACCACAAAAAACATCAATGATAATACACAAAACACATCAATATAGTTGTTGTAACAAATAAATTTATTATCTTTGCAAAAAAGATAAACTGATATGGAGTATTATAGTAGAATGGCAGATGGATTACTTGCCGATCATCTTGATTCTGCAGGTGCGGTATTGATAGAAGGTCCGAAGTGGTGTGGAAAAACAACTACTGCCACACAACAGGCTGCAAGCGTCATAAAGTTACAAGATCCTGATATGAGAGAGCGTTATTTCTCTGCCGCATCCATAAGACCATCTTTATTATTGGCAGGTGAAACGCCTCGCTTGATAGATGAATGGCAGGAAATCCCCATTTTGTGGGATTCTGTGCGAACGATGGTGGATGAACGGAATGATGTAGGTCAGTTTATCTTGACAGGTTCTAATTCCATAGATAAAAGTGCTATCAGACATTCGGGGACTGGTCGTATTGCAACAATGGAAATGCTTCCTATGAGCCTGTTCGAGTCCAAGGAATCATCTGGTACAGTTTCATTGAAAAAGTTGTTTGATGATCCTCTTTTAGATGTTGACGGCAAAACATCACCGATGCAGTTGGAAGACTTGATTTTTGCAGCCTGCAGAGGAGGATGGCCAGCTGCATTGAACCGTAAAACGGACAAAGCACGTCTTCAGGTTGCAAAAGACTATATCAATAGCCTTTGCCGAATAGATATTTCAACCATAGATGGTGTTGCACGCAACGAAAAGCTTACTCAGCTTATTCTTCGTACTTACGCCCGCAATGTCTCGACACTGGCAAAGAAGAGCAATATGCTGAAAGATATTAGGGCAAATGTAGAAACCTGTTCAGAAAACACGTTGAATGATTATCTGAACGCATTGACTAAACTCTTCGTCATACAAGATATAGAGGCTTGGAGTCCGGCGGTCAGGTCGGCATCAGCCATACGTCGCGGTGTAAAAAGAGAATTTGTAGATCCGTCTATCGCAGTAGCAGCCTTATCTATGTCTCCAGAAACATTGCTTATGGATTTGAAGACTTTTGGCTTTGTTTTTGAGTGCATGTGCATTCGTGACCTGAAAGCATATTCTCAGGCCTTAGGGGGCTATATCTCCTATTATCATGACCGATATGATTTAGAGGCAGATGCTGTTCTTCATCTGGAGGATGGAAGGTATGCGCTCATAGAATTCAAACTTGGAAGCAGGGAAATCGAGGAAGGAGCAGAACATCTTTTAGAGATTAAGCGTCTCGTCCAGCAATATAATGAAAAAGAAAAGCAGATTCGGCTTCGTGAACCAGACCTGCTGATGGTAATAACTGGAGGTGCTATGGCTTATTCAAGACCTGACGGAGTAAAAATAATACCCATAGGATGTATGAGAGATTAAATATGTGGTAATCCAAAGGATTCATTTAGCATCTTTATCCAACAGACAAAGATAGCAGGGTTCCAAAATTTATAGAGGTATGGCCAATAACGGTCATACCTTTTTTGTGTCGTTTTACATACAAGACACCGTTAGTCTTCAAAAATCCCATTAGAACCTGCCAAGTAGTGTTAAATAGTTGGTTGGTTGGTAAGTTTTTATGTCTTTTCTTTCTTTTTCCAGATTTTTTGATTATATTTTTGCAGCATTAAATCAGAAGAAACAAGTACAAAATGGCTGGAAAAGGATTTAGTGCTATTCTACACGTCCCCCAAACAGGGACCGGAATCTTTCTACTTTTGAATACCAGAGCAATATCGCTTCGGACTAAAATTTCATCAACATGAAAGTAAAAGTAGAAAAGGTAATCCATCCCTCAGCATGGATCAACGGCATCAGTGTCGGAGAGGTAAGAGTGGCCAACATTCCCCCAATGCGTGCGCACGCTGTGCGCAACCTGGCAAGCAGATTCAACCGCCTCTTGGGTGAAGAAAAGGACCGCTTCCTCCATGTTTCTTACAACAGCTACGCCCATCGTATGGCCATCTGTGCCATCAGTATGGATCAGCGAGCCCTTGAACTAAACTCATTTGCAGATAAACATGAATGGACAAAGGAACTGCCCAAAGGATTCTTCGACAAAGAACCATGGGAGGAAGGACAAGAGTATGAGTAATGCCACGGACAACAACCACGGCATAGTAGATACCTCGGACACCGTTTATACCGTGCCCGATGTCGCCCGCATGTTCGGACGCAAGGAATGTACCATACGCAAGCGCATCGAGAAGGGACTTATCCCCGCCCACAAGATGGGACGCTGCTGGTACATCCTGAAGTCGGAACTGGTGGCGGGACTGAGAGATACTTAGCAGAATCCTCTAAATAACAAGTGACTAAGTAGAAGCCCCCAGCCGACCAGCTGTGAAGCCAGTCGGCTGGGGCATTTTTTGTGAACATTGAAATTATTAGAGGATGAGATGATACCCAAGACCATCATAGAAAAGATACTCGATGCGGCACATATAGAAGATGTAGTTGGCGAGTTCCTGCCACTCCAAAAGCGTGGCACCATCTATCGTGCGCTGTGCCCCTTCCACCAGGAGAAGACGCCATCGTTCACCGTTACGCCCAACCGCAGCATGTTCTACTGTTTTGGCTGCCACAAGGGAGGCAACGTGATCACCTTCCTGATGGAGCATGAGAACATGACCTACCCGGAAGCCGTCAGGTGGCTGGGTTGGAAGTACGGCATCGAGGTGGAGGAAAGAGAGGAAACCATCGACGAGAAGCAGCAACGGTTGAAACGCGAGTCGCTGCTGATTGTCAATACTGCCGTGCATAAGCATTACCGTGAGGTATTCCTGCGCTACAAGCCTGCCCAAGATTATGCCTACCGCCGCTGGGGGCAGAAGTATTGCGACGAGATAGAAATCGGTTTTGCGCCCATCGACGGCAAAGCCCTCGCCCATCTACCTCTGCAAAAGGAGTTTCTTCAGGAGTTGGGACTTATTAACCCACAAGGCTACGACTTCTTCCAGAACCGCATCGTCATCCCTATCAAGGACCGCTACCAACACATCATCGGCTTCACGGCAAGGGTGATGGACGACAGTCAGCCCAAATACCTCAACAGCAAGGAATCCCTTCTATACAGCAAGCGCAGCACCGTCTTCGGGTTGGACGTGGCATGGCGGGCAGCGGGCAAGACCGGGCAGATGTACCTCGTGGAGGGCGCACCCGACTGTATGCGTCTGCACGCCATCGGGGTGCAGAACGCCGTGGCCGACCTCGGCTCGGCGTGGACTGTGGAGCAGTTTCAGCTCATCAAGAGGGCTGCCAACAAGGTGTGCTTCATTCCCGACAACGACCCACTCAAGGGTGGAGCCGACTATGGCACGGGCATCGAGGCGGTGATGAAGGCTGGTAAACTCGCCACCGAACAGCACCTTACGGTGTCGGTCAAGGAGATAACTACCACGGAGGAAGGCAAGAAAGAAGATCCCGACACCTATTTCAAGAATCAAACCCTCTTCAAGGCCGTCGAGGAAGAGGACTTCATCCTGTGGCTGGCCGCCAAACTCTTTGAAACGAGCGGCAACACCGAGCAAAAAAGCGATGCCGTGAAGCGGATAGCCCATCTGCTCTCCTTTATCGACGACGATACCAAGCTCACCATGTTCATCGATGCCCTCACGAAGTACCACCGGGGCAAGCTCTTCTGGCAGAAAGCCATCGAGAACGAGCGGACGAGGCGCGACAATCCGAAGGAGGACGATATCGACCTGAACCGCCAGTACGGATTCTGGATAGACCGCGGCAAATACTTCTCCACCACCGAGAAGGGCGGCGTACTCGAATGGAGCAACTTTACCCTTACGCCGCTCTTCCACATCAAAGACCCGCTCATGGCCAAACGCCTCTACCTGCTCACCAACGAACTGGGCGTCAAGGAGATTGTGGAGATGGAGCAGGAAGACCTTATCTCACTGCAAAAGTTCCGTCAGAAGCTCGAATCGCTCGGCAACTTCATCTGGAAGGCCAGTGAGAAGGAACTCATCAAACTGAAGAGTTTCCTCTACGAAAAGACCGAGACGGCTGCGCAAATCAAGCAGTTGGGCTGGAACAAGAAGGGCTTCTTTGCCTTTGGCAACGGTATCTTTGACGGTCGGCAGTTCCACGAGGTCAATGAGTACGGCATCGTCCACCTGGGCGAGAAGGGCAATTTCTATCTTCCCGCCCTCTCTCGGATTTATAAGGAGAACACCGACTACTTCCGCTTCGAGCGGCAATTCGTGCATTTCAACTTCTCCATGATCAGCCTCCGGGACTTCACCCGTCAACTCTTCCTCGTCTTCGGCGACAACGGCAAGATCGGCTTCTGCTTCTATCTCGCCACGCTCTTCCGCGACATCATCACCCTCACCACACGTTCCTTCCCCATCCTCGACCTCTTCGGTCCGAAGGGTTCCGGCAAGAGCGAACTGGGCCACACGCTCATGTCGTTCTTCGTGATCGACAACATACCGCCCAACATACAGAACTCCACCATTCCCGCCCTCAACGACACCGTGGCTGCCGCCGCCAATGCCCTGGTGCATATCGACGAATACAAGAACGGCATCGACACCGCCAAGATAGAGTTTATCAAGGGGCTTTGGGACGGCACGGGTCGCACGCGCATGAACATGGCCACCGACAAGAAGAAGGAAACCACCGCCGTGGATGCGGGCGTGATTATCTCCGGGCAGGAGATGCCCACGGCCGACATCGCCCTCTTCAGCCGACTCATCTTCCTCTTGTTTCCCAAATCGAACTTCACGGCAAGCGAGAAGGCGAACTATCAGCAATTGCTGCAAATCCGCTCCAAGGGACTGAGCCATCTCACCCTCCAGCTGCTTGCCCACCGCGACAAGTTCGGCCAGTGCTTCTACGACCAGTACCGGCAGACGCTTGACGACGTGAACAGTCGCCTCACGAGCCACACCATCATCGACCGAATTGTTCAGAACTGGGTGATTCCCCTCACGTCCTTTCGCTGTTTGGAAGGGAAGTTAGACACCACTTTATCCTACAAAGAACTGCTGGAGATCACTGTCGAGGGTATCGTCCATCAGAACATGGAGTGCAAGACCAACGACGAGTTGGGCAGCTTCTGGCGCATGGTGCAGTTTCTCAACAGCGAGGGCGAGATCAACGAGGATGCCGACTTCAAGATCAAGGCCGTGAGCCGCTTCCGTTCCACCCTCGTCAGCGAGACCGTCTGGACCGAGCCGCGCAAGATACTCTACCTACAGAAGACCCGTATCTTCATGCTCTACAAGCTCAATGCCCACCGCAACGGCGAGACCTCCCTGCCCGAGGAGTCGCTGCGCTACTATCTTGAAAACAGCAAAGAATATCTGGGCGAGCAGCGCATGACTTACCACGTCATCAAAAAAGGCAATCAAGTCCTCGACTTTGAGCACCGCGATGCCAAGGGGCAGCCCACCAAAATGTCCGTGCAGCAGCGTTCCTACTGCTTCGACTACGAAAAGCTCGTCGAGGCGTTTGATATCAATTTGGAGATGTCTCGTAATGAAGATATTTGAATATCGTGATTGTCTCACAAAAATATTCATTTATTATGTTATAACATGAATAATTTAGGTGTATGGTAATGTTTTAACAATGAAAGCTTGTCGTTACACAAATAAAACACTAAATTTGCAAAGCGAATTATTGTGTGTTAGTAATTATGATTAATTCTGACCAAGTATTATCCCTGATACGGAATCATTTGAATAATGATGATGCCCAGTTCAGGAAGGTGGCTTTACAGATATCAGCTGTAGAAGCCAAGAATGGTCATGTTATTTTAGCACGTACCATTCAAGATTTACTCGGTAAATCCAAGACTTCATTTAGTCCACTTCATATTTCTCCGAAGCATAAAGATGTAGAAGATCTTTTATTGCAAATTGAAAGTGATGAAGACTTGAAAAGTCTCATTACATCAGATGAGAACATTGAGAAAATCAACAGAATCATCAAGGAATATTTGAAACGAGACAATCTTCATAAGTATGGACTTGACAATAGACGAAAACTGTTGTTATATGGTGAATCCGGAACAGGTAAAACTATGACAGCTAATGTTCTGTCTAGGGAACTAAATCTTCCTTTCTTTGTAGTACGTACAGAAAAGGTTGTTACGAAGTTCATGGGAGAAACCGGGTTGAAACTAAGTAATATCTTTGATTTTATCTCCGAAGTACCAGCTGTATATCTTTTTGATGAATTTGATGCAATTGGAGCTCAAAGAGGAATGGACAACGAAGTTGGTGAGCAACGTCGTATTTTAAACACATTCTTACAGCTCTTAGAAAGAGATTCTTCTGAAAGTTTTATTATCGCAGCAACAAACAGCATCGAATCAATAGATAAGGCTATGTTCCGCAGATTCGATGATGTGATAGAATATACTTTACCAGATTCAAAACAACGTCTAAAGCTTTTAAAAGAATATTTATATACGGCAAAGGATCTTGATTTTTCAATGGTCGAGCCTTTGTTTGACGGAATGAGTCATGCAGAGATTAAAATGGTCTGTGCTGACATATTCAAAGAATCCCTTTTAAACGATACACCTATCAACATTAATCTTGTAAAAACCGTTCTTGATATGCGTAGCATTTTGGTACGCAATATCGGGTAATATTTTTTATGCACAAAAAACATTTCTTCTTAGGTAATCAAATAGCTGAGAATAAAGGATTTACACCCCAACCGCAAGGAGGTGGCTCTCCAGCAGAATTTCCACAATACGATAATAGAAGAGCTCATGCAGATGCATTAAAACAGCAATATGCTAATGCATTTGCAAATGCAATTAATGAGCAAGAGCCACTTCTTCAGTATGGGCAGCATACGGCTGATGGTGCCTATCTGGATTTTACCGTACCACAAAACATGATACCTTCATCTCTTGACACCCAAAGAGGCGCTCGAATAATGAAGATCCATAAAAAGGATTCAGAGGATGATAATGTTGATGTAACAGTTTTTGTTTCGAACAAACATAAAGATTGGTTTGATAAGAAGGCTGATAAATTTGCTACAGCAGAGACAGAAAAGAAAAAACCATGCAATGAATCTCTTATCGCTCCAATACAAGGTATTTCATCAGCAAAAATAGAATCCCTATTTGAGTCAAAAGACGAATATGAAGCCTTAGGACCTGCAGAGGAAATGGGATTCGAATTGTGGATTTGTAAGACAGATGATTATAACATCAATGATATTCAGATCGTTTTAGATGACCTGCGTATAAAATGTCAAATAGAACAACGGCTGCAATTTGCGGATGTTGATGTTTTTCTAATTACAACAAACAAGACCGTTCTTGCACAATTGCCATACCACATGGCAAACATATCTGAAATCCGCCGTTATAAGCAGCCATCTATTTTAACAGAATCTTCAGAGGTCAGTCGAGAATGGACAGACATACTTGCAAACGAGTTACAGTTTGAAGAATCTGATGTTCACATAGGTATTTTAGATAGCGGTGTAAATAATGCGCATCCATTAATAGCTCAAGCACTCCCAGACAGTCGTATGTCCACTGCTATCAATGTTCAAGATAACCTAGATCACATAGATCATGGAACAGGAATGGCAGGCTTGGTTCTCATGGGAGATTTGACAAAATTGGCATACGATAGAGGAAATTTACCAGTTGTCCAGCATAATTTAGCTTCTGTGAAGATTGTAGATGCAAATTACTCCACAGCCCCTTCATTTTATGGCGCTGTTATTGAAGATGCTATATCTCAAAGTCAAGACATGGGAGCTGATATTGATTGTATGGCGGTAACAGATTCAATTTCTGATGATGGAAAACCTACATCTAGTTCAGCTGCTCTTGATGAAAGTATTTATCATAGTGGAGAATGTGATCGCCTAGTATTGGTTTCTGCTGGTAATATATATCAAGATGATGTAGACGCCACCAATTATATTAAATCATGTAAGGCAAATGCTATAAATAGTCCTGCTCAGGCATGGAATGCTCTAACGGTTGGCGCATATACAGAACTTTCTATACCTGCAGATAAGACTGCTAAAGGAATAGCGTCCCCTAAAGGAGTGTCCCCATATTCATGTACTTCGTTTAGTTGGCATGAAGAAAGAGTTAAACCAGAAATTGTAATGGAGGGTGGAAATCTGGCATATAGTCCATCTATGGGTTTATATCCTGACGAGGATCTGTGCCTTATCACAACCAGCAATGATTTACGTTCCCCTCTTGAGACGTTTAATGCTACAAGTGCTGCAACAGCTCTTGCTGCGCGTCTTGCAGCAAAGATAAAGGTAGAGAATCCTAATTTAAGTATGCTGTCAATCAGAGCATTGATGGTACATTCAGCTCGTTGGACAGATGAAATGAAAAGTATTGATGACGGAAGACCTCAAGATATAATACCACTCTGTGGATATGGCGTCCCAGATGAAGATATAGCAGCATATAGCAGTGAAAAATATGCAACTTATGTATTTGAAAATGAATTAAAGCCATACAAGTCCGGGGGGGCGAATACATACAATGAAATGCATTTCTATGCTTTGCCATGGCCTGTAGACGTACTAGAAGCAATGCACGATGAAGTTGTAACTTTACGTATAACTCTGTCATACTATGTCGAGCCGGCACCAGGAAAATCCGGAAAGAACAATAAATACCGCTACCCATCAGCCACTTTGCGTTTTGATGTAAAAACTCCAATTGAGAACGATTCAGAATTCTTGGCTCGCCACAATAAACTCGAAGGTGAAAAAACAAGTGACAATAATTCGACACGATGGAATATCGGACAGCAGCGTCGAGAAAGAGGTACCGTCCAGTCAGACTGGTTCTCATGTACGGCACAAGAGTTAGCAAGCTGTGGGCAAATTGTTGTGTTCCCAGGTCCTGGTTGGTGGAAAGAGCGTAAGCTTGAAAATGTCGATAATAAGATAAAGTATTCACTTGTGGTATCAATTCAGACGGAGAAAACTGAAATTTACCAAGCTGTAGAGACCGCTATTGCAAACAGAATAGCAATTCCAATTTCGAATCATTATTAAAAAGTATGAGGTTGCTTGATGGCCACATGAACCAAATCATCAACAAACTGGAAGCGCACGAGAGCAAGACTCCCTCACGCTGGCGCGAGGCGGCTGAATACCGCCAGGCCAACAAGTCGTGGCTCCGCCACTCGCAGCGTATTGCGATGCTTATGCTCGACAAGATGGACGAACTCCATCTTACCCAGACAGAACTTGCCCGGCGCATGGGCTGCTCGCAGCAGTACGTGTCGAAGATACTTCGTGGCAAGGAAAACCTTTCCATCGAGACACTATGTAAGATAACGTGAGTTCGACGAATTCAGAACAATGCAAGCTGTGTGTCAATGGTTCTTTGTACATTGATGCACGGCTTCTTTGGAAACAGGCAATAGGCAGCAATTGCTCCTAATAGGTTGACGATGAAATTGTCAAAGCATCTATGCCTGGAGTGTTCCACCTGCGCAATGTTCTTTAGTTCATCATTCACCGTCTCTATAATGGCTCTTTTTCTGAGTAAAAGTCTGTCTGAAACACTCATTAACGCTCCTTTCATGTTACTTTTCAATTTGGTAATAAGCTGTATTCCGTCAACGAAAAGCCTTTGAAAGAGGTTCTTGCTGATGTAGCCCTTGTCACCGAATAGCTTACCATATATAAAATCTATGAATGCTTTGTACTCCAAAGGCTTACGGTCATCAATATCTCCTGGCGTTATCATAAAATTGAGAAGTTCTCCTTTCTCATTGCAAATCAAATGCAATTTGAAACCGAAGAACCAACCCATAGAGCATTTTCCTCTTTGAGCTATGCCTTTGAAAACCTTATGAATATGTATTCTTTGGTTTTTGCAGACACGCAGTGGTGTGCTGTCAACGAAACTTATACCCGTGCATTTGCCTAACAGGACCTTCTTGATAAACAAGGTTAAGGGTACGGCTACATCCCTTTCCAATTCTACTATACGGTTATAAGAAACAACTTTTGGAAACAGATGGCGAAGCTGCTTGCATACTTTTTCAAGATAGAAATGTTTGAAGCAACGATAACCAGAATCGTGGAAAAGGATTATTATCAGCATAACTTCTGCCTTTGACATTGTAGAATTTCGATGATATTTCCTTTTTCCTGTAGGTTTTAGCGTATATTTTGCTGTCATTGCATCAAAAAACTTGCAGAAGTCATCTGCCATACAAAATATTTCAGTAACTTTGTCCTCGGCGATCATAGCGATTTTTGTTTGTAACTGTTTGTATATTAGTTCTTTAAAGTTACAACAAATTTCGCTAATCACCAAATCTATAGACACTTATAATTCGTCGAACTCACGTTAAGATAGAGGATGCCCTCTCACTCCATTTGCTCCCCAGCGAGGTAGAAGCCGTATGATGAAGCTATACTCACATGAAGATATGCTCGACCAGGTGTTGGGCAGCAAAGGCACTCCTGCCCGTAATGCTTATGAGCAGAAAATCAACTACCTCTTGAAAGATAAAAGAGATACGCATTAAGAAAAGATACCAAAGGTTTGTATAGATAGGATTTATACTGTATCTTTGCACCGCTAGAACCCACCAAGCCTCTCAACGATGCTCAAATGAGTTTGCAAATGAGGGCAATGGAAAGTGCACTTTCACATTGCCGAATGCAGCAAGCATTATACAAATGTGCGGGTCGTTTTTTTACAAAGCCGCCATTACCAAGGTGTAAGTCCTTGTAATGGCGGATTTTTATATTCGCAACTTTTTCAGAAAGGAACTTGTTTAAGAGAATAACAATTAATCGTTTCCAAATCAATGATTAATGGACAATATCTTATCATAGTTCACACCTTTATATTCGTTCCTACGCCCTTTCAGCACAACTTTCATGGAGTCGAGAGGTTGATAACTGTGACGTTTGTAGAAATAAATTCTACTATATAATAGCATTTTAGTTGTATCTATGTCTATCATTTCACTTGCAACATCAAACTTGAGAGAATGTCTGTCACTTATTTTTTGGGGAAAGATAGCAAATTTGCCTTGTTGTTTGATTTTCCATAACAATTCATCGGTGCAATATTCCTTGATGATTTGCTGTAAAGATTCTGCGTCAAAAGGTTCGTAAAAACATTCATGGGAATATAACAAATAAAATTCGGTCACCAAATCTGATTCGTCTAAACTCTGTGGCATCTGGTATTTGTTGACGTTACCGTCTTTAGAGAATGCTAAAATGTAAGTGAATCCATCGTCTGTTTCAGGTAGGTATGAACCTACAAATAGATAGACTGTCGTATTAGAAACAGCAATGAGGGGTCCGGCATATAGTTGTCGTTCATTATCTGGACCCCCTAACAGCCATGGCGTAGTTACAGCCTTTTGATGGAAAAGTGTTTTGCCATTTTTGACAATTGTCACAAAAAGCGTTTTATCGTAGAAGTTCTCATTTTTTATCTTAATGCCATTGTCTGCAGTTTGTAATAGCATATGCCAATCCCTCACTATGGTATCAAGTTCGATGGTCATTTTAGACTTGGCATCCACAAAAGAATCCGATTTTCCATCAATGATGGAAAGACCTCTTCCGTTCGCTCTTGAAACCATAGTTGCTTTTCTCTCGCAACCAGCCGACATCAGCAGGATTACAATAATAGTGCTAAAGAATAGTAGATGGATATAGTTTAACTTTCTTCCCATAATTCACCTGTTTTAGTTTTAATATTGCAAATATAGTGAAAAATACATGAAAGTAAACACCCTTATGTTTGAAAAATATCGATGAAAAGCTTAATTAGCGTTCAATGGGTATCTTTTCGGCCTCCGAAAATGCTTGTCTTAATTGTCTTATATGTCTTGTCATTGATTATCAATGGGTTATATGCTGCTTGTTTTGTCTTGACTTGTCATCGCTTGTCTTAGAAAAGGGCTGAAGTGGAGAATCTTTCTAATTTAGTCAAATTAGATTAAGTCTTGTCCAATAATAAAGAATATTATATTACTGAATATCAACACTTTATGTGTTTATGACAAATAAGACAGAAAAGACAGCCAAAAAATATATGCCCTATGAAAAATAAAAAGGCGGAAGCTCCGCCTTTTCACTTAGCTGCACTCGGCAAAGTTGAAGTAAGCTCCCTTTGCTCTCGTTTGCAAAGTCTTTTGTTACTACTCTTCATATAGCCTTGACAGAAAGTCCTGTAGCCGCCTATCCTGTATCTCGGCAAGTGGGCATGGCTTAAAGTTCAGCACCTGCCTAATGCGCAACGTGCCCAGACCATACCGTGAGCCATCCACCGTGATGCCTTCCATCTCCTTCACAGAGGCGTAGCCATACTCCGTTTCAGCCATGCCGACGACGATACTGAATAAAGTGAAGTCATCGCCTTCTGGCTGTCCCTCCAGTACATACCAGCGGATGAGTCCAATCTCGAATACACAGACACAAGTAGCGTCCTTTTGCTTCCCATCCTGAGAATAAAGGGGGAAGTCCTTCAGCTGTTCGGCGAGTTCTGCCGTCATCAAACGATTTGCCATATAAAAAGCTATTGTGGAGCAGTGGTGAGCCACCCCGTTACCTTGATTTCGATTCTTTTCCCTCCTGTGAAGTCTAACGACTTCTTCGGGGAAACGATTTTCGAGCAAATAAGTCGCCATTGGACGACACATTCAACGGCAAGGAATTTTTCAAGTTTTTATTAGCTTACCACAACCAAACTAAGAACGGCCATTAAAAACCTGAAAAATAAGGCACTGGTACTTGACCAGAAGGTGCCAATAGCGAACTTCGCGAAGGAAATGGATGACCACCGAAGAAGGTTTATTTCTCACAGCAAAACGAGTGCGCAATGGCAGGTAATGAGTTGAAGATAGCCGAAAATAGAATGGAAGAACTGCATGCAATGATGCGGACCTTCTTGCTGCAAGTCTGAAATAGAATGTGGTGTCTTCAACTCATCACTGGCCTTGCTGCGCACGGAATGACCTAACCTCTCTCCCTTGTCATTCTTCGTCCCTGAAGAATGATGGAAGCGGTATCGCAATGATTGCTGCTCTATGCGCAATGAATGGAGATACGGCCTTCAGGGAAATGGGCACAAAGCAGTTAGGTAAAACCTGTAAAGATAGTCAGTTTATCGTCAGTGCAACGAAAAAGTGAGTTACACCGACAATAAACTGGCGTTACACTGGATAGAGCGTGCGATATGGTGTGCATAGGCATGAAGCAGGGAGTAAGATAGGCGGAGCCGTGAAGTGGTCATGGGCGATAAGTCCTTGACAAGTGAAACAGCGGTAGCCTATCCTTCCTGCCCCCATTGCCCATGCACTCCATTCAGCACAAAACAACCTAACCGCTCTCCCTTGTCGCTCTACGTTCCGGCGGAGCGATGAAAGCGGTGTGGAGCCATCACGATCATTTATGGCGTGATAGCGAGATACGGCTTTCAGGGAAATAAAGTACTCCCAACGAATTGTCTTGTTTTCTGCGTCAAAAACAAGACTTTTTATCTCTGTTATTCATCCTTCCGATGGGCAATTCCCTCCCAAGCAGGCAGCGAACTGTGACCGCTGCCCGACTTTGAAAGCCGGGCATACCAGCCTGATATGCCCAGCCGTATCTTACTTCTCCCTGCTTATTCTGCCCACCTGCTTATAAGGGTGGTTGCAGAAAGTCCAGTCTATCTCATTGTCTGGCAGAGTGGTCTGTATGCCACTGCCCATGACCATGCCACAGTGCTTTAGGATTTTGTCTTTGGCTTCCTCCCTGCACTCAGCTTCCACCTTGAAAGTACCCTCGAAGATGTATCGAGCCGTTACACTATACGTTTTCTTCATTGCAACTTGCTTTTGTGGAGTATGCCGATAGCTCGGCACACTCCTGGTTCTACTTAGTCAAACATCGTATTGACGTGGGTCTCAAACTCGTCATCAGAATAGTTGTAGAAGATGTCATCTTCCACATATCCGTAAAACAGATTGTCCACCGATGGATAGTCGCCCTTCCACTTGTCGCACACACTACAAGGTGCAAACAGGGCATCGCCCAACTGCGCATTGCAAATCTCCCTTGCATCAACGCCCTCTATCGAAAAAATATTGATATTATCCATACGCTTAAAAATGAAAATCAATGATACCACCGATATAAAACTCGTCGCCTTCCGTCAGATGCTCCACCATGCGCATCAACTCCGCCGACTTCTCCGCAAAGGTCTGATAGTCGTCATTGCAAAGGTAGAAGTGTGCTGCGGTATCGAGTGGGTTCTGTAATTCGTTTTCCAACTGGTACACCTTGCCGCAAAAGTTCATCACGTTTTCCGTGTTCACCTTTACAGCCTTCGTCTGAATACGCTCCACCCACTCACGTTTCCATTGCTCGAAACCACCTTGATACACCAACGTCGTTTCATCTTTGAGCCGAAACATACCCAATGGCAATATGTCATCAACAAGCGAGCAAACGGCTCTCTTCCGCTCTTCCTCAGATATGGCGACACAATAGTCGTAATCGCAGCCATTACCCTGCAACAAGGTATCTTCACAAAGATAGCCCTCGATGCGTTCTTCCGATAATTGAAAAATCCATGCGTGCATAACTTATAATTTTATGAGGTTAAACTTAATCTTTTCCCTTTTGTGAAGTCTTCAGACTTCTTGCAGGTACTTAATTTTCGAGCAAAACAGGACGGCATAAGCGGGAAAGATAAGGCAAGTAATGCACAGAAAAATCGACGGAATACCCCAATCTATGATTGTTGGGAAGGCTGCCGTCTATTTTTCTGCGCATAGCCGTAGCGGTACTTGCCGTTCTTTCCTATGCCGTAACTTTGCAAAGAAAATGAGTACATGCAGCAAGGAGGCAACTGCAAACATGGAAATGATACACAAAAAATGGAGACTGTCTCACAACAATCTCCACCTAAACAAAAGAGAATTAACCCAATTCAACCAAAAATGCAATATCTTTATGGTAGCGGTAACTCAAACGTCCTTACTACCGCCTTGCCGTCTATGCTAATGAAGAACCACCGCTCAGCATTGTACTTCATGCCATGATGTGTTACCGCCTGATAGTCGATCTTCACTTTCCAACCCGTCCATTCCTTCTTGCCGGTTGCCTGAATAAGCATCTGGCGAATATCCGAGTTGGCACGCATCTGCCTTTCGGCGAGATCCATCACATAGAAGTCATTGATGTCCAGCGACTGCATATTGTCGGTGCGCCTCATAATGCTGTCCGTTACCGATTTCATGATACGGACGATGCCTGCCTTCTCCTTTTGCGAGAAGTAGCTGAATCCAAACGCCGAGTCTGGTTCTGATATAGCCACCACCTGTAACTGCTTAGGATATTCCATCGACTGTTTCAGATTCTCCACTGCCAACTGCTTCAACGCATGACGTTTATTCGTACAACCAGTGAGGCATAACAATGCCACCACTATATATATAATACTTTGTCTTTTCATCATCAACAATTACTTAAATCATGATTATTCTGTCCTTTTCAGGCGTTAGCTGCAACCGCTTGTAGTACACCGTACCGTCCTCCTTGTAAAACTCTATACTGTCCTTGGTCACGCCCTGCTCACAAATCTGCTTCACCTCCTCCACCGACACGGCATGACCGCTGATGTTACGCCAAATGGAGAACTTGCAGGGATGCTCGGTATTGCGATAGTTGGCACAGTTGTACGCCTTCAGCCCCACATGCAGGTCGCCCCCACAATGCGGACACTTCGCAATGCGCGATTCCAGCTTCACCTTGCCCTCGGCTATCGACAGCGACGAGGCAAACATCTTCCACTCATTCGAGGCAAAGCCCTCCAAGGCGATATGTCTGCCATTCAGGAACGCCACGGCATCCTGCTCCGTGATCCTACGGTTGCAGATGATGCCCGGAATCATGAAATCACATGACGGATGCTCTCCGATGGAGTTTTCACACCGGTAGCCTTTCGAGGTCTTGCGAATCCTGCCTCCGCAGAGAGGACATACGCCGTCGATGTAATGCACACCCGACGAGACCTCTACCTTTCCATTACGGATGACGAGAGCCGCCTTGAAATGCTGGCCGTCCCTGTTCTGTAACTGCAACGGATTGGTATGGCCATGCTTGACAAGCTGCGCAACCAGTTCCTCCGTCATTTCCAGATTAAACACACGATTAGGGATAACGAACCCGCAGGACTGCTCACTGCACTTCCACTCCTGTTCGTTATGTACCATTGTGCCCCTGCCACACACTGGGCAGGTCAGTAAATTGTCAGTATCACTCATTTTGTTATTTCTTTACGTTATATTTACACTATCTTTTGCAATCCGCCGTTTGCACCGCTCCTCCTCGAAATAACAAAGTGTAGCAAGTGCAAAAGTACAGAAAATTGCCCATATTTAGGCCTGTCAGATGTATTTCCACTCATAGACCAGTCCATCCACAATCGCCTTCCCCGACATCACCGTAGCCCAGCCTTCAGGATCAAGCCCGAACCACAGGTCATTCCACGAGTACGTTCTTACCTGCCATGCCAGCAGCCACAGGTCGGTGTTGATGGTCTCCAGTTTCGTCACCACCTCATTGGCAATGTAATACCGCTCCGCCGATGACAGCAGGTTCACCTTGTGCTTCTTATTGATGGGCTTGCCGGTGGCATCATAGCCACTCACGTTGTATGTGCCGCTTGTCACCAGCTGTTTCATGAACGGATAGAGCGAAGCTATCTGCGTGGCAGCATCCGTCAATTCGTCAGACACTAGCAGTGCAATGGCCGTTCCTTTCAGATGACCAGGTAGCGACTGGCGCAATAGGCTCATGTTTCGAGGAATCTCCACCGTCGTCAGCTCTGCCGCCCGCTTGATCTGATAGAGGTTCTGCATCGCACCCTGCGCATTGGAAAGATACTCCAGCATCTTGTCCTCCACCTTGTGCATCCTGTCCATGGCCACCGTGACCGCCATTTCCGCTGCAATGATTTTCTTCTGCGTCTTCTCGCGGTCCTTGAAAATCTTTTTCAGCATCTCGCTCTGCGCTACCACGGCACCTGTCAGTGTCGGATCCGTCTGCTGTGCCATCAGAGGACAGAAAGTCAAACCGCCCAACAACGATATGATGAAAATTCGTTTCATAAGCCCATTCCTTTCTCTCGGCGGTCAGCCAGATTGCGGTCCCTTGCAAACTTATTCTCTATGGGCACAACTTCCAACTGCTTACCCATCAGCTGGTCATTCCAATCCTTGTAGTTCTCGGCAGCCTTCCATTCACCCACGTTGTAGCGGATGTGGATGTGCTTGCGAAGCTCACGGATCGACAACTGGTCGTTAGGAATGTCAAAGTTCTTATCACCAATGGTAATTTTTACCTCGCTATCTTCCTTATGTATATTCATGCGAATACCCTCCAACAGGGCAGCCATACGGATGCCATAGATGCGCCCAGCAAGGTCATTGTCGAAACAGTCCATCGCCTTGGCTTCAGGGTAATGCGACATGATGCCTTTGACTTGTCCGTCAGAGAATGTACCGCCCAGCGACACGAATACCGAATGAGCAGCATCCAAGCGAAGGTGATTCAGCTGATAGAACGCCATGATGTCGTAGGCACTTTCAGCAAAATACACATTTCGGATGTCCACAGGCTCTCCACCTTGTGAGAGGTCGGCTATCCATGCGCCCGTCGTCGAGTTCGTACCTGCCGCCTTACTCTTGAATGAGCCGAAGCCACGGATTTCATAACCCACCACCTTGTCCTTACCAGCCTCCGTATAAGGGAAGCCGATGTTGAACTGTTTGTAGGTGGTGTGGCAGCTGTCCCTTATCTGCTTGATGAACGGAGCGAAGGCAGCCACCGTCTCCTCGTTGATGCCACGCTGGGCAAAGAAAGCCATCACCTCTGACAAATCACTGTCTATCTCCTTCGCCTCGTAACGCTTCGGGTCGAACACACGGCTGTCGCTATATCCGGCTTTCGTGAGATACTGGCTGTCGCCATAGTCGGGAATCGGCTCGTTGGCAAAGCGAGCCATCACCTTACCGATGATTTCCCACTCGTTTCTGCCGGACTCGTGGAAACTGTTGATATTCTCACGAATCAACGACACCACGTCGCCGCCCTTCGCCCCGTTACGACGAAAATAAGTCTGTGAAGCCTTCTCCTTCGGATTCTTGATGATGAGCTTGTCCTTATGCCCCGTGGTGTCAGGCAGCACCATTTCGATATATCTGCCCACACCCGCCGAGCGGTCGAGGCGATACCCCAGGTAATAGGCAATGTCATCCACGCCGACCTTGGCTTTCAGGTCTTTGAAGTTTACGGTCTGTTTCATAACTATCTACAAGTATAAAGAGGTTAGATTTTCATACCATGCGAGCGTCGCTGTCCTTGTGAGAGGATTATATCGCCATAGCTTTTTTCCAGCGTATGGGAGAGCAAACGGGCCTTCTCCGCTTCTTCCGAGAGGGAGAAATAGAGGATGCCCACATTTCGGTCAATCGGTTTGAGTCCCAAGTCCTGCCCTTGATAGGAGGCACGCACCGCATAGTCACCGTCATTCTGCTTGATAATGGAAGCGTTTTCAAAGGCAATCTCGTCCTTGGCGGTATCGGCAGAAAGGTTCCTGTTCTTGTCGAGCAAAGGCTCTTCGCCCAATGCTATCTTCTGCCTGTCCACCTCTTCCAGTACCATGTTGGCAGCCTTGTTGACATCGGCAATCACTGACACGATGAACTTCGGATTCTCTTTGAGGGTAGAGATCCAGCCATCAAGGTAGGCCGCATTGTTGTCCAGTATGCGCTTGTCAAAGCCCATAGAGTTGCCTACCATCGCCGCCGTCAGCTCAGCCACCAATTCCTCCTTGGCATACTTTGCGTCGCCGAACTTCTCATGGCTGCCTCTGTTCAGTCGAGATTCAGTCCCCGTGGAGTGAGCCATCTCGTGCAAGGCCGTGGAGTAATACTCCATACCGTCCTTATACACCTCCTCCGGTGTCTTGCCGATGTTGAACTGCTCCTTCCTCGGAATGACGATGATGTCCTTGGATGGCGAGAAGTATGCACCCGGCACCTGTTTGTCGTATTGGATGGGACAAATCCACTCCTGCTTCTCAAACATACGGTCGAGGGCCTTGCTGGTAAACATCCCCTCGGCATCACACAACTCCGGCGGGGCAAACAGCTTTTTGAGGGCTTCCACCTTGTCAGGCTTCACCTCCGATAGGTTCGTCTGGTCGATATTGAACACGTTGTAAGCCTTTAGGAAAGGAATCGTCTGCACCTGCATCCGTTCCGCAAGGCTCATCTTGCGGTAGGCCTCCTTGGTGATTTTGTGTCCGCCCTTATCCCTTGCCATGATGTCCCAGTAGAGCACTGGCATGGCAGACTCACCCTTCTTGACATGCGCTCCGAGGTCGTTGGCCTGTTTGAAGGTGAGATACACGGGCATGGAGTAGCCACGCAGAGCCGTGTCCAGTTGGAGGAAAAACGAGTTGCTTCCCGAATATCCACGCCCGGACACATTCTGAGGCATGGCTCCTGGGGCGGTGGCACCGCCGAGCCACCCCTTGTGCCAGCCAACGGATTTCATCTGTTCCATACGCTCAATCATCATCTCCGTGAACCGGTCCACAGCTTTCTGACCGAGCGTCTTTGTATCAGTTCCAGCTGTAGTCATAGTCGTCCTCCGACAAGATTTGCTTGTCCTGCATACTCAGTTCCACCGACTCCATATAGAACTCTGCGGTATCTTCACTTGGATGGGTGTTGTGCTCTTTGCACCACTGCATGAAGCCGTCCGCATGCTCGCCTTCGAGCGTGAACTGCAACCACCCGATTCGTCTGTCCTGTTTGAGCTGGACCAGCTCTTCAAAACTATATGCCATTTTCTTTGATTTTATTTTGCCTGTATTTTGTAATCCATACTCACTATACCATGCTCCAAATCCTACATCTTCAGCCCGTTGCTGATAGTCTGCTTCTGTCCCGATAGCACCTTGATGTCGTCAGATAGATACTTGACGGCCAACTGCTCCCGGGTAACGGTCTTGGCCTGAAAGAGCGAAAAGCCGTCGTCAAAGGAAATCGCCTTCTTCTCCGTGCGCCCATTCTCACCCACGGCAGCCGAGATTTTCCATTTGCCGTCCATGTTGTCCTTCGCCACCCGGATGTCCTCCACCTTGATGTTGGCAGGAAGCTGATAAACCGAGTATGCCGATGCCAGATGCAGCCGTTCGCCGAAGTTCTTCTCCACAAGGGCAGCCGGTGTCGTCACACGGTCGAAGAATGCACTCTGGTCCGCCTTGGTCATCGGCACCGACATACGCTGGTCGCCCACCTGTGCGTAGAGCTTGTACTTGCCGTAGTCGGCACGCTGCTCGTCCTTCTCCTTATACACCGTCATCTTGTCGATGACCCTACCATCGGAAAGAATGTTGGCAGCCTTGTATTCCTCCACCGACACCTTGGGAGCCAACTTGGTAGGATAATACTTCTGCATCATGTCCTCCACCTTCGCCTCCCGTTTCTGGTAAGCAGCAATATCGACAGCATCCATCTTCATAGGGTTGAGCTGCTTGCCGTTGAGTTGAGCCACATAAAACCAGTCGGCAGGGTTTACCTTCGACTGGAAGGCATGGGCATGGGAGACCTTGTCGCCGTTCACCGTAACCATTTGCGGCTCACGCGGCTGATGCTCCTGCTTGACAGTTGCCGACTTGTCCACGGCCTTTCCTTCTTCTTCCTTTTCCTGCACTTTCGTTTCCTGTGCTTTTGTTTCCGTTTTCACCGATGCAGATTTCTCCACGGTCTGTTTCTTCTCCAGACTGTCCACGATTGCCACTCGGAGACCGGCACGGATGAGCTTAGGCAGGTTCGTGTCCAAAGCATGATGAGGGAATGTGACTTGCAGAGCGCCGTCCTCTGCCTTTGCCGGTTTGATTGGCTTGATGGACAAGGTGTCAGCCACCTTGGAGGCATCTGCGTTCACGGCTGTATAGAAATCTCCCATTCTGAAGAGCAGGACGGCATCGGGATGCTTCTCCTTCATGTTCGTGTACAGTTCCGCCAACGTATTCGACTTTGGGAGTTTCGCTGTTTTCTTTGCAGCTTTTTTCTCGGTCTGAGCCGTCGGCTCTTCCTTCGGGGTAGCTTGCTGCGGCACCTCTTCTTTTTTCTTGCTTGCCATATTGTTATCAATTAAAGGGTAAATATCAGACTTCCACTGGTTGGGTGTGAATTTATGCGTATCACCAAGTACCGCCATCAGCGTGTCCTGTCTGCCTATCGCTTCATAGGCTGACATTGCCGTATGCCCGGTGTCGAGTACGTTGTCAATAAGAATGGGAACCTTATCCTTGGGCACCCTGCGGATGCGGTAGAAGTAGAGCGGCATTTCATCGAGCGAGCCATTGGCTTTCTTCACCAGATAAAGCGGCTCGTGGGTGTTACTTGCCAGTGCGTCGATGACTGGCAGATGCAGTGCTTCGCTGATTTTCTCGGCCAGCGTCTTGGTATAGCCCGCCCTGCCAGTGCGGTTGGGGATGGGCACCAGTACCGCCTGTCTGTCGGCAGGCATGATGTTCCTCACGGCGGTCGTCATCATCGCCGCTGCCCGGGCAATAGCCATATCGTCCCCGGCCTTCACCTTTCGGGCAATGGGAGCAACCTTGGCATAGCCAGCCACGGAGCTGACAATGTAATCGTAATCAAGATTTTTGTTTTTCTTTCTACCCACCTTGCTTATCGTGATGTGCTTTAACGCTACGGTTCTACAACAGAAGAACTCGCCAACAAAGAAGAATGTTAAAGCACTCACCGAGGCTACGCAAAGCGACAAGCCGGGAGCAGAATATTAAAGAATCCCTTGTTTGGGAGAATGGTTTTTAGTCCAGAGTTATCGTATCAAGCCAGTACGCCGTTTCTTTTCGATAGACTCAGAGGGGTTGTTGGTCATGGTCTGACGCTCCACCACCTTCTGGTATTCCCAGCGGTTCTCGTCGGTCATCACATACCCCATAAAATCCTCGTGGGCATCATCGTAGCGCATCTGCTGAAGGCGTTCCCATTCCTTCATGTCGCCATTGACCACCTTAAAGCCCTGTGGCTCACGCAGGTCAACGCCCACCGTTACCTTGGTGTCGCCAATGGAAAGCTCTATGGGCTTTCCTTCCTGAAGCGCCTCCTTCTGGTTGGCTCCCAAGTCAATGTCTTTCACCTTATCCCGTGTTTGCAGTTCCGCTTCGATAGGCACACTTGCCACATCGCGGTGCATGAGCGAGTTGGTTTCCTTATCCAATTGGATAAATCTTACTTTCCTTTCTCCCTCCACGTCCACCTCCTTGCGGATTACATCGCCTGACTGCACACGCTGAAGTTCATTCTGATTGAGGTTCAGCTCATTGGCAATTTTCTTGCGGAGCGGATAGGTCATCAGCATCACTTGGTCGTTTTCATCCAGCACGAACTGGGCTTTAAGCGGTAACTGTATCACCTTGCCATTTACTGTTCCCATGTTTGCCACGAAGACAGGCGTTACCTCCCCACGAAGCAGCGGAACTTTCAGAGCGTCAGGCATTAACTCCAGTTTTTCGCTATCGATACCCAGCTGCATCAGTTTCTCTAAGACTGCTCCCTGAGCTTGAAAAGTCATCACATCTTCCATACGTTGAATGTTTATCGGTAAATTTGTCGAGAGAAGACTTGCGCTTCTCACCAAACAAAATTATTAAAAAAGCAATATGATAAGATGAGACGATACAGATTATTTCTATTGGTTTTTGTCGCTATGACAATTAGCATAAGGATGGCAGCGCAGTTTTATACCCTCCGTCCGGAGGTAGTTCGCAAACAGGTAAAGGTTGAAAAACAAGCGGTTACAAGGCGAAAAGCAGACAGCATAAGTGCAAAGCGACCTGAAGTAACCTTTCAAACTGGCCATGGATTTGAAATCACCATTGAGAAGGACGTACCACTGTTTGTCAATGTGAAGGACTCCCTACTTTTCAATCTGATTAGCCAGCGCTTGAATGTCTGCCTTCCGCTCGACTTTTTGAAACTCAATTCAGCTTTCGGCTATCGCAAAGACCCTGTAAGTAGATGCACGGCGTTCCATGACGGCATAGACCTGCAATGCAACCATGCACGAGTCTATGCGATGCTGCCCGGTATCATCAAGGAGGTACATTTCGGGAACAGAGGTTATGGCAACTATGTTGTATTGGAACATGGCATCTTTGAGTGTCTGTATGGCCATCTTGACCAGATAACCGTAAGAACTGGCGATGCCGTTTCGGCAGGAACCATCGTAGGAATATCAGGAAACACAGGCAAAAGCACCGGCCCACACCTCCATATCAGAATCAGGAGAGGTGGGAAGAGCGTCGATCCCAATATTTTCGTGGATTATCTTAACGGTTACATCACGCAGCTACAGGATAAGATGGCATACGTTAGATTCGGGACAAAGCCCGACAAGGAGTTGAACATCGAGAACCTGATGGCTGTTCTCCGGCAGTATGATGTAAAGTTCCCACAGATAGTTGCCGCACAAGCTCTGCTTGAAACAGGCTATTTCACTTCACGGGTATGCTTAGAGAACAACAACCTCTTCGGACTCCGCCGTCCCAGCAATGGCAGCTACTACACCTTCAACTCATGGGAGGAAAGCGTGAAGGCCTATAAGGATTATGTGCAGTATAAGTACAAAGGTGGCAACTATTACGAGTTCCTGAATAGGATTAGGTATGCGGAAGATGGAAGTTATATATCCAAAGTGATGAACCTTGAAAGGAGCCTTTTCTTGTAGAGCAAAAAAAGTCCTGCAGCATAGAAACTGCAGGACTTCAATGTTAGTTGTGGCTATTACCAGTTATCATTCTCATTACCCACCAGACCATGTTTGGCGGCTTCCTCTATCTTGTCGAGCAACACATTCGAGTAGGCGTAAGACATCACGAGTGCCTTGCTTGATGTTCTCTTGGCATGATGGACATCTTTCTCCGTGAACGGATAACACTTGTCAAGTACCCATTTCTCCTCAACCCTTGTAGGGATAGAGCCTGCAAGTGCCCCCATGATGCCACCTCCAGCAAGCACCGTCACGTCATAGTGATCGATGGAGTAAGTTACCCTGATTTTACCTTCCTTGATATCCACTCTAATCACAGGCTTGATACTCACGTTGTAAGAGTTCGTACCTCCGGCATGACCAGCGATGTCGGCCATATAGCCCGATGCGATGATGACACCACTCTCCTTGTCGTTCAACTTGATCACAGAGTTGGCATCGTTGAAGGTTGCGGTAAACCAGTAGTTGAGGTTCACGTACAGCTGCTCCGCTGACTGCCCGTCACACGAGATAACCTGCACGAAGGTCATTGCGTTGTTCTTGTCGAGTTCAATGCTCTTCGAGATGTTGGCGGCAGCTTCTGTCCACTTGTCGCCATACTTCTCCTTGGCGTACTTCTCCAACTCATCTACACGCATAATCTGCGCATTCGCACACACGGTTGTCATAACAAAGGCAATCATTAACAGTAGTTTCTTCATAACTGATTAGTATTAAATTAGAACAATATTTGTTTCTGCTTGCAAAGTAAATACACAACAGCGCAACCATTTTGCATCATTCCATAAAAAGTAGTCTTTCACGATGAGAAAGAAGGTTGTTTGACGGTCAAAACAACAAATGAAGGAATATTCCACATTATTTATAATAAGCAGAGGCTTCTCTCGAAAAAATTCATTATATTTGTGCCGTAAGCATTTTAATTCCTAAGCGACATGGCAAAAGACATCAATCGAATCAAGGTCGTGCTTGTTGAGCATAAGCGCACCAACAAGTGGCTCGCCGAACAGTTGGGCATCAATCCTACTACTGTTTCCAAGTGGTGTACTAACACCACCCAGCCTAATATAGAAACATTCATTCAAATTGCAAAGATATTGGAAGTAACAGTAGAAGATCTCCTTGCTAAGAATAATGACCAATAACCCATTACTGCTATGCTCAAGAAAGAATAACGTGAACTTTCCGATCATTTTCCCGTTTGTATTCACTATATCGCTCTATCAAGAAGAGTTAATCATGCCAAGAGCAAGAAAAATCATCACAACAATGCACCTCTGTTGCATTGTTAATTTGTATCTTTGCAAATAGAAATTAAAAACTGAAGCATAATAATATGGAACAACAACAATATAACAAGCTCTTCACATTCCTCTGGAACATTGCCAACGACGTGTTGGTACAAGCATTCGAAAAGGGTGACTACAAGAAGATAACGCTGCCCTTTATCGTGCTGCGCCGTCTGGACCTGCTCCTTGCCGACACCAAGCAACAGGTGCTGGACTTTAGTAAGACAGATACTTTCAGGGAGTTGCCCGAAGAGAGCCAAGAGAACCAGCTCTGCATGCTCACCCGTCACCCCTTCTACAATGTCTCACCGTTTACCATGAATATGTTGCGTGGCGAGACCGACGAGACGCGTCTGCTGCTCAACTTCAGGGCCTACCTCGACGGATTCAGCAAGCATGTGCAGGATGTCATCACCAAGTTTGACCTGCGCCACTATGTGGAGAAGCTCAACGACGTACACCGTCTGGGCATGATGATCGACAAGATGACCGACAAAAGTATCAACCTCGGCATGCGCCCTGTACTCGATGACGAAGGCAAAGAGAAGATTCCTGCACTCGACAACCACACCATGGGAACGCTGTTCGAGGAGCTGCTTCGCAAGTTTAACGAGGACTACAGCGTGACCGAGGCTGGAGAGCACTACACCCCGCGCGACTATGTAGCACTGCTTGCCGACCTTGCTGTGCTGCCCGTTGCCGACCAGCTGCGCAACGGCACTTACGACATTTACGATGGTGCCTGCGGTACGGGTGGTATCCTAAGCATTGTGCAGGAACGCTTTGCAGAAATAGCCAATGAGAAGGGACGCCGCTTCAAGACCAGCCTCTTCGGACAGGAACTCCAACCAGAGACCTTTGCCACCTGTAAGGCGGATCTCATGCTCAGTGGCAACAGCACCACCTTCTCTTATATCCACAACGGCATCATGCGCGACCGCTTTGCCAACGGTAGCACCATCAGTGAAAATGGGCACCCGGGCAAGAAGTTCGACTTCTGCATCAGCAATCCGCCCTTTGGTACGCCATGGAAGGCAGACTTGGAGAAATGGGGGCTGAAACCCACCGAGAAGAAGAACATACAGGACCCGCGCTTCTACTGGCCCGACTCAGACAAGAGCTTCATCCCCGACATTGGGGACCCGCAGATGTTGTTTTTGGCCAACAACGTATCTCGTATGAAGTCCGACGGGCAGGGCACGCGTATAGTGGAGATACACAACGGCTCCAGCCTCTTCACAGGCAATGCTGGTGGTGGCGAGAGCAACCTGCGTCGCTACATCATCGAGAATGATATGCTGGAGGCCATCATTGCCGTACCGCTCAACATGTTCTATAACACGGGCATCGGTACCTTCGTATGGATAGTTACCAACCGCAAGGAAGAGCGTCGCCGAGGCAAGGTGCAGCTCATCGATGCCACCAGCATCTCCACCCCGCTGCGCAAGAACCTGGGCAACAAGAATTGTGAGATCGACGAGGAGGGACGCAAGGCTATCCTCCAGCTTCTCACCAGCTTCGAGGAGAACGAACAGAGTAAAATTTTTGACAACAGGGAGTTCGGCTATTGGCAGATTACCGTGCAGCGACCACTCAGGTTGAGAGTTCTCACAGACATCAACTGGGACGAGGTGGGCTTGAAAGAAGCAGAGAAGGTAGAGTGTAAAGCCGCTATAGAGAATGTACCCGCCGACACGCCCCTTGACGACTGGGATGGCTATGCTTGCCAGCTGAAGCTGAAGAAGACGCTCGCCAAGAAGCTCCGTCCGTTTATCACTGTTACCGACCCTTCAGCCAAAGCTGTGGAGGGCGAAGCCGACCCCAAGCTGAAAGATACAGAGCAGGTACCTTTGTTGTACCCAGGCGGTATAGATGTCTTTATGCAAAACGAGGTGCTACCCTACGCTCCCGATGCTTACGTGGACGAGGATGCAACCGTCATCGGCTACGAACTCTCGTTTACCAAATACTTCTACAAGCCCATGCAGCTGCGCTCCATTGCTGATATCAAGGCGGATATTCGCGCCATCGAAAAGAATACGGATGGACTGCTGGAAGAAATTTTAAGTGATAGGTGTTAAATGTTAAGTAATCAACCATGGATAGTAAAGGCGAGATAAAGATTTATCAGTTGCAGGACGGGCAGACGACCATCGACGTGCGACTGGAGAACGAGACGGTGTGGCTGAACCGTAATCAAATAGCTACACTGTTCGACCGCGATGTGAAAACTATTGGTAAGCACATCAACAATGCGCTCAAGGAGGAACTGGAGGGCGAAGTGGTTGTCGCAAAATTTGCGACAACCACTCAGCATGGTGCTTTGGAAGGCAAGACGCAGACCCACATGACAGACTATTATAATTTGGAGATGATTACGTCGGTGGGCTATAGAGTAAAATCGAAACGTGGCGTAGAGTTCCGTCGATGGGCCAACACCGTGCTGAAGGAATACCTCGTCAAGGGCTATGCCGTCAAGAACGACCTTGACCGCCAGCGGTACGATGACCTGCGCCACGTGGTGGAGGTGATGGGACGCACCATTAAGTCGCTCGACGCCAAGGTGTTTGACGAGACCGAGAAGGCTGCCGACAATGCCGATGAGCGCGAGGCGCTCATCAACGTGATAACCGACTATACCCAGGCGCTTGACACCCTCGACGACTACGACTACCAGCGACTGGAGGTGAGTGACACCAACGAGCAGGAGCGATTTCATGCCACCTACGACAATGCGATGGAGGCTATACAGGGACTGAAAGAAAAGTTTGGTGCCAGCCAGTGGTTTGCCAACGAGAAGGACGACTCGTTCAAGAGTTCCATCGGGCAGATTTATCAGACTTTCGGTGGTGTGGAACTCTATCCGTCTGTAGAGGAAAAGGCCGCCATGCTGCTCTATCTCGTTACCAAAAATCATAGTTTTAGCGATGGCAACAAGCGCATTGCTGCCACGCTCTTCCTATGGTTCATGAACAACAACGGCATTCTCTACAACCCTGACGGCTCTAAGCGTATCGGCGACAACACCCTCGTGGCACTCACCTTGATGATTGCGGAGAGTCGGACGGAAGAAAAAGACACCATGGTAAAGGTGGTGGTGAACCTCATTAACAAGAAAAACGTATGAAGCAATATCCAAAATATAAAGACTCGGGAGTAAGCTGGATTGGAGAAATACCAGAAGGGTGGACTGCTGTACCTATATATGCTATTGCCAAGAACTTTAGCAAAGGGCAAGGCATAACCAAAGACCAAGTTTATGAAGATGGTGATACGCCTTGTGTAAGATATGGAGAGATATACTCGAAATATGACAACTCTTTTGCCGAGTGTTTATCTAAAACCAAACTAACAGAAATATCAAATCCATCTTATTTTGAATATGGTGATGTTTTGTTTGCTGGTACAGGAGAATTGATTGAAGAAATTGGCAAAAGTATAGTTTATCTTGGAAAAGAGAAATGTCTTGCAGGTGGCGATATTATCGTGATGAAACATAATCAGACTCCTGAGTTCTTAAGTTATTGTCTTAATAGTAGTGCTGTGCAACAGCAGAAAAGCTATGGAAAGACGAAATTGAAAGTCGTGCATATCAGCAAAGACAAAATCAAAAGAGTTGTTATAGCCCTTCCACCTCTCTCCGAGCAGCACGCCATCGTGTCATACCTCGACAAGAAGACCGCGCAGATAGACCGCTTTATCTCCGAGGCCACCAAAGAGATAGAGAAGCTGAACGAACTGAAGCAGGCACAGATAGCCCACTTGGTGACGCACGGCCTCAATTCCGATGTACCCATGAAGAATAGCGGCATCGTATGGATAGGACAGGTACCGGAGCATTGGGAGGTAAGGAAAATGAAATTTCTTTTTGACGAGCGCACAGAGAAGAACCATCCCGAAGAACCAATACTTTGTGCCACTCAAGCTCATGGTGTGATCCCTCAATCAATGTATGACAATCGAGTGGTTGTGGTGAATACTGGCTTCCAGAACTTAAAGTTTGTGGAGGTTGGTGATTTCGTTATAAGTTTGCGTTCGTTTCAAGGAGGCATAGAGTATGCACATTATCAAGGCATCATCAGTGCTGCTTATACTATCTTACGTTCAAAGGGTGATTTAACCAATGATTATACAAGATACTTGTTCAAGTCATTTCCTTTTATACAGCTCCTTAAGACCTGTGTGAAGGGTATTCGAGAAGGGCAAAATATCAACTATGATATGCTAAAGAATAATTATCTATTTGTTCCTCCAAAACAAGAGCAGACCGCCATTGTCTCTGCCATCAACAGCCTAAATAAAAGGATTGATATGCTTACCTCACAGCTTGTCGATCAGATAAACCACTTGAAGGAGCTGAAGCAGCGCATCATCAGCGATGCAGTAACAGGCAAAATTGACGTGAGGGAAGTAAACAATTAAAGGCAAAATAAAATGACTACAGATACATCAGAGAAAGGTATGGAAGAAATAATAGAGAGTGTTCTGCTGAACAGCGGGTACGAAAAGCGCACGAGCAAGGATTTTAATACCGATTACGCCATCGACGAGGGCATGCTGCGCACCTTCCTTGAGAGCACCCAACGCGACAAGGTGGAGCGTGCTCGCATCTACGACAGTGAGGTGAACACCCGTAAGTTTTACGAGCGGCTGCGGGGGCAGATTACCCAGCGTGGCATCGTGGATGTGCTGCGCCAGGGCGTGGAGCACAATGCCACCAAGTTTATTTTGTACTTTCCCACGCCGCTTGATGCCAACTTGCAAGCCAAGGCACTCTACCGCAACAACCACTTCTGCTGTGTGCGCCAGCTGCACTACTCCAAGCAGCACCCCGAGCTGAGCATAGACATTGTGCTGATGCTCAACGGTCTGCCCATCATCACCATGGAACTGAAGAACGACCTCAGCTGCCAGACCGTGGCCGATGCCATACACCAGTATCGCACCGACCGTGACCCCAAAGAACTGCTGCTGCAGAAAAAGCGATGTGCCGTACACTTTGCCGTGGACGACAACGAGGTGATGATGTGTACAGCCCTCAATGGCGAAGCATCGTGGTTTCTGCCCTTCAACAAAGGAGTAGATGACGGTGCTGGCAATCCCGTGAACCCCAACGGGCTGAAGACTGCCTATCTGTGGGAAGAAATTCTGCAGAAGGCGAGCCTGAGCGACATACTGGAGAACTTTGCACAGGTGGTGAAAGAGAAAGACGAGGACACGGGCAAGACGAAGGAGAACGTGATCTGGCCCCGCTATCACCAGTTGGAGTGTACACGTGCCCTGCTTGCCGACACCCGTGTAAGCGAGAGCGGTCGCCGCTACCTCATACAGCACTCCGCAGGGTCGGGCAAGAGCAACACCATCACCTGGACAGCCAAGCAGCTGGTAGACCTGAAAGAGGCTGACGGCATCACGCCCCACTTTGAGAGTGTGCTGGTCATTACCGACCGCGTGGTGCTCGACAAGCAGATACGCGATAACCTGCGCTCGTTTATCACCAAGAAAGACATCGTGACGTGGGCCGACGACAGCGAAGCACTGAAAGAGGCGCTGAATAAGGGCAAGAAGGTCATCGCGAGCACGGTGTGCAAGTTCCCGTTCATCTTGCAGACTATCGGCACCGAACTGAGGAACAAGCGTTTTGCCGTCATCATCGACGAGGCACACAGCAGTCAGAGCGGCGACATGGCAAGTGCCCTCAACAAGGTGCTCAGCGGACACGGACTGAAAGGCGTGAGCATGGAAGACAATGAGGAGGGGCTCAACACACTGATGGAACACGTGGTGGAAGGCCGACTGATGGCAAAGAATGCCAACTTCTATGCCTTCACTGCCACGCCCAAGAACAAGACGTTACAGATGTTTGGCGACGAATACATCAAGCCTGATGGAGAGAAAGGGCATCGTCCCTTCCACCTCTACAGCATGAAACAGGCCATAGAGGAAGGGTTTATCCTTGACGTTACGAAGAATTACACCACTTACGACAGCTTCTACAAGATACTGAAGAATACCGAGGCAAACCCCATGTTTGACAAGGATCAGGCTGCCAAGAAGCTCCGTGCATGGGTGGAGAGCCGTCCCGAAACGGTAAAGAAGAAGGCACGCATCATGGTGGAACACTTCCACGAGAGCGTGTGCCACAAGATAGGCGGTGAGGCACGGTGCATGGTGGTATGCAATGGTATAGAGCGTGCCATCGATTACTTCTTTGCCATCAAGCGACTGCTGGCTGAGCGCAACAGCCCCTACAAGGCAATCATTGCCTTCTCGGGCACGAAGGAATATGGTGGCAAGAGCTACGACGAGGCACAACTCAACCAGTTTCCCTCGTCGAAGATAGAAAAGACATTCAACACCGATGGCTACCGCTTCCTCGTCGTGGCCGACAAGTTTCAGACAGGTTACGACAACAAGCTGCTCCACACCATGTATGTGGATAAGACGCTGAGCGACATCAAGGCGGTACAGACACTCTCGCGCCTGAACCGTGTGCACCCGCTGAAGAAGGATACCTATGTGCTCGACTTCGTGAACTCGGCAGAGGATATAGAGAAGTCGTTCCAGAAGTATTACAAGCAGACATCGCTGAGCCATGAGACCGACATCAACAAGGCTAGCGACCTGCTCGACATCTGCGACCAGAGCCTGGTCTATGAACAAGAAGAAGTAGAGGACTTCAACCAGAAGTACTGGTGCGGTGCCGATCGCACAGAGCTTGATCCGATACTCGACACATGCCGAGAACGCTTCGTACAGATAGGCGAGGAAGACGGCGAAGACCGCCAAGCAGAGATCAAGGGAGCCATGAAGTCGTTTGTGCGTTTGTATGAGTTCATCGCCGCCCTGCTGCCCGAAGGTGTACCAGAGTGGGAAAAGAAAAACACCTTCTTCCACTTCCTGCTGCGCAAACTTCCGAAGCTGAAACGCGAAGACTGGGCAGAAGGACTGTTGGAGCTGGTTGACTTTGACAAGTATCGCGTGACGAAGAAGACCGACGAGGAGATACGCCTGAAGAATGAGAATGCTGAGGTGGAGCCTATCCCGGTAGGACAGCCGGGCGGTGGGCAGCCCGACCCTAACATGGAGACGCTCGACAAGATAGTGGACGACTTCAACACCTTCCTCGGTGGCATAGAATGGAAGGATACCGACACGGTGAAGCAGCAGTACACCCAGGCTGCCAGCTCGCTCCAGGTAAACGACGAGGTGCGTGATGCATTGCTCAACAATGATGAAGACACCAAGATGCAGGTAATACACGACAACATGTCAGACATCATCGGCATTCTCACTGCAAATGCCAGCGAACTCCAACTACGGTATGCCACTGACCCGAATGTGCGCCAGATTATTGACGCTTCATTGCTCCAGCATTTGGAAGAACAGTTTAATCCTTCTTACAACGAGCAGCGGCTGAAAGAAAAGCTCAACGAGGCTTATGCTAGTGATTTCGCGGAGTTGTGCGGTGTGCGCTATCGTGCATTAACAGAGGTAATCGACTGGTATTTCAGCGTGTTGGAAGCTACGACAACCTCTAAGTTGGATGGTATCAAGTCGATCCGCCGTATCCTCAACCTAGCCTATCGCACAATAGGACGTGACGAGGATATGGAAGAGTGGCTGAAGTTGTTGTTGAGTGGTTTTGAACCCTACATGAAGAAGATATACTATCTCTGTAAAGGTAACGAACTGTCGCGTACAGACGGAGGCTTTGTCCAGTTCCTCGACGCAGCCAAGGCTGTCGGGGTAAACAAGTTGCATTACGATGTAGAGGATTATCTCAACCAGATGAAAACCTATTACGAATTTGTACACCAGCAGCGTAATGATACCACCCATCAAGCACCAGTCATCGAGCCACGCGACCTGAAGCCCGGCATACACATGACCGTGGCCATGTATCTCTATGCCACCATGATCAATATCACCGATATGGAGATGGGTGGAATGATTGATAGACCAACGAATAATAAGTCTCACTCTCATCCAGATTCCGCTCAACGAGGATACGAGCTGATTGATGATAGTAAGCAAGGATACTTCATAGCAGCGGAGCCTGGGCCAGGAGAGAAATAATTTCAAAGACATCTGGCACGCTCTTTAAGATATGCCAAAATAGAAAATCAAAAATTTAGAGGATTCATGGAATATACGACTCTTGCTCAAATTATGGTAAGGAATGGAGGGAAGATTAAATTTCCTCTATGGAAACTTCATGTACAAGAACAAGAATATCTTGACTTGAAAGACACACTAAGTGCCGCATATATTAGAGGTAATCTTGAAATGTATACCAGGGAAGCTGCTATTTTTTACGCAGAATGGTGGCGTCGAGAATATAACGGAGGGACTCCAAGTAAAGAGAGAGTTGCCCGTGCTGCTGGTATAGACGATCCTGAATTACTATTTAAGCAGGCAAAGCAAGCAATGCATGGATGGAAGTGCAAGGTGTATGGTGTTAATCGTCACATGTACTTCTATTCATTGTTGCTGCAAGGCGGTTTACCTATGAAGCAAATACAAAGCTCATGGGGAAACTACACGAACTTCTTAGAGCGTGCCATGATGGAATTGATAACTCGGGGTGTTTCCAATTGGGAAGACACGTCTATTTTTGAGACCTTGGATTGTGTTAAATACTTACCGAAGTCATTCCAAAATGAGTGTATCTATAATGTAAGTATGCAGGTAGTAAGGTCTATTGTCGAAGACAAATCTGATATTCTCCCGTATGATATAAAAGAAGAGCGATTTAAGAAACTGAATACCAGTTTACAAAAGATATATTCTCATCGTAGGAAAGCAAATCCAATGGCTTTTTCTTGGTCCTTGAAAATATCTAATGAAAAAGCCCATCTCCTCTACAGCTTGAATGCACAAAATAGCTTACGTTCCGATGTGTTGTCCATAGCACCTTCGGTCTATAGGTTTGAAATACATGTTTCCGGAAAATTTGTGGCACGGTATGCAAGAGTTGAGCATAATGAAGATTATTCGCTATACACCTGCGTAAGCAAAGATAGTGTTGTCATTGAATGGTTGGGAGAGCAGCTTGTTCCCGTAAAATTATTACTGGATAATGGAGAAGAAAGGCTAATTACGGTTAGTAATTGTTATGCACCAGACTTTTCAACCCCACAGACATTCATAAAGAATGGTGATGATTATGTACAGCATGGTACATCCGATACAGATAACATTATCATTTTTGATGACAACTGGAGTATAATTGATGGCCAAACAAAAAGGCGTATCACTTTGTTAGATAAAGAATACTTCTATGTCGTCTTCAATGATACGATACGTTTGCAGAATATGCAAGGAGAAATCATGACCTATGATAATGTATTTTCTACCTATCATGCAGAATATCGTTACAATATAGCATCTTGGTGTCTGAATAGCACAGAGAATTTCCTCACATCAGTTCCTTTAATCAACGTTTTTAATGAAAATGGCGAGAATTGTACTCATAATGTCGAAAAATGTTATAGGACAAGAGGCACTGGATGTGGATGGCAACCCCTGAAAGAACTTGAAGGGAGCATTCCTCAAAGTATACAAATTCGAGTAAAATATCCTGACGGAAAGGAAGATATCCGTTCTTTCTTCTATTTGGGTGATGTAAAGTATATTACATCAGATGCTACTCTTTACGATGCCGATATTAAATGGGAAAATAGCAACAATATCAGAATCTCTTGTTTAGATTTGGAAGGAGTTGATGTAACATCTAATGGGAACAATTCTTTTCACCTACATCGAACAGAAGACAATAATGTTTTCCCTTCTGTTTGTACTTTCGTCATCTTTGCCCCTGCTTGTTCTCCAACAAAATTGGTAATTTCTTCACCTTTTAAAGGATTGGCAGTCCTCGATAGTGAGGGAAAAGAAGTTGCTAATGGTGCAATGCTTTGTACCCAAAACTTATATAATTATAAAGTTTTTGCACAAGGTATTGGGGATATAACTATCAAACTAAGCTACATTAGCGATGATATAGAAGATACAAAATCATTAGAAATTCATCGTCCTTCAAATGGAATCATGTCTTTGAGCGACATAAACGATCTACTTGACAGATTGTTTATGCTATATGAAAGACGTGCCTTTAATCGAAGTTCGTTTGTAATGGTAACTATAAAAGGCTCTTATGGAAGTTATAAGAAATCATTTAGAATTCGTCATTATTCATTGGATACGAAAATGTTATGCCCAGACTCATGTGTGGTAATGGATATAGATGATAATCCTGACGATGAAATATTTACACGTCCACAGAATTATTCTGGGCGACTGTTGGCTTGTATTGTCGGGCAACGATCAAACGCTTGGGAAGTATTACCTTTGCGTGAAACAACAGATTCTACGAAGTTTGAATTTCCCGACCCTGACATAGCCAATCAATTCATAGTGTTCTCTGACAAGAATGACAGAGATAGAGTAATTCCCCGATATTACAACTTAGAAATTCCAGATCTTACCGTGGCACAACGAATTGCCACCAGAAGAGCCCGACTAAAAGAATATGAGAATATATTGGAGTCCGCTTCTTTATCCAGTGAAAAATGGGACGAAGTGTTTCAATGCTACAAAGTCGTCACTGAAAACAATCTCGTCTTTTCAACATTTGATTGCTTCATTAGTATTGCTAAAAGTCCTAAACTCATTGCCAAATTTGTTCTTGGCCTTTGCTATAATGGGTATAGCGACAACAGTATCTCTGATTTTAACCGATACGCAGGCGAACTTGCGTTCGCTTTGCATTGGATCCGGCCTGAGATATGGAAAGGTGTTCTTCAATTTATCAACACACTTGGTGAATTGGAGCAAAAATATCTGAGGAATGATGTTTTTAAGTTTATGACAGATGTTTTTAAGACAGAATTGTATCAAGGGCAAGCAAATGAGTTTTCATTATTCCTTATGTCGAATAAAATAAAAGCACGAGGAACATTTTACCTTTCAGATTTGCGTGAGTATAAGGCAAGTATTCATGGGGTATCTGATACAGGTCAGGATCTGCCAACAACAAAAATTGTTTTGAGCAAATATATTTTTCCGGAATTCTCTAAAGATACGCTGCCATGGCAAAAGGTTGCTATGTTATGTCCTGTAAAGATAGCAGAACTTCTGACAGAGAACATTGATGATGTCAATTTCTGGGGAGATGAGAATGAAGAGTTAAGACGGGTTATTAATTTTTATCGTATTTATGCTACAAAGACGTATTCACGGATTCTAATTAAGGCACTCTCAATATATATAAATTTATAACGATATGGAGTATTCTAAGTTTTATAGGGATGCTAACCGCATCATGGTTAATACTTTACTGTCCATTTGGTTCAAAGGGAAAGGCAAGGAGCAAATTTATTTGCGTGAAATCTTGACAAAACGTGAGTCTTTGATGTCGGAGCCCATCTTCCAAACGGTATTTCCATGGGAGCAGTCAACTGAAAGTTTTTCTGACCATGCGTCAAAGTTGAAGATATTAGACGAAAAATTCGTAAAAGCAATTTCTGACGAATGTCTGACCGGTGAGGAACAGAACTTTCCTGCAGAGCGTCGCCCTTATCTCCATCAAACGAAGGGCTGGGATTGTATGCTTAACAAACACAAGACTATTGTGGTTACAACTGGCACTGGCTCAGGAAAGACAGAGTGCTTTATGATTCCAGTTCTTCAAGACTTATATCGGCAGCGGATTAAGAATCCACTTGATAGTGGGGTTCAGGCAATCTTTATATACCCGTTAAATGCTTTGATGAAAAGCCAGCAAAAACGTATTAATGCGTGGTGTAAAGCCCTTGATCCAAACATCACCTATGCCATTTACAATGGTGATACAAATAATCTTGAGAAGAAAGAACCAAATATCAAAGAAAACGAGCGTATAAAGAAAGCTCTACCGGAATTGGTGTACCGCCAGCAAATCAGAAGTACACCTCCACAAATCATGTTTACGAATCCAACAATGTTGAATTATATGTTAGTTCGCCAAGAGGACCAGCCAATAATTCAAAAATCTCGTGGTAAACTCCGTTGGATTTTACTTGACGAAGCCCATTCATATTCAGGCTCTGCCGCTTCAGAATTAGCTCTTCAAATTCGGCGAATAATAGATGCGTTCGGCGAAACTGTTGATGATGTGAATTTCGCCGTAACATCTGCAACAATTGGTGATACATCTGATCCAGCAATTAAGTTGAAGTTGAAAACCTTTGTTCATAGACTTACTGGAAAGCCTATTGATACAATAGAGGTAATTGATGGTAAAAGAATTATTCCTGAATTAAATAAAGAACAGGCTGATAGAGACATAGAAGATGTTAATAATATGATTGGGGATAGTAGTCTCAATTTGAAAACTGTAGAACATTTGCGTCGGAAAATAAACGAATCAAATGGGCTCACAACGTCTCAGTTGACATATTTTATGCCTCCATCAGCAACCATAGATGAACGCTTGAAGGTTATAGATAAACTTAGCGAGGCTATGATTCCTACTCGTGCTCACTTCTTTATACGGTCAATTAATGGTGTTTACGTTTGTACTAATCCAGACTGCAACCGTGACAAGGCCATACGCCCTTCATTGGGCAGTATGACAACTTACCAAAGTAATGTTTGTCCTGATAAAGATTGTAGGCAACCTATGCTTGAGGTAGCTACTTGTCCACAATGTGGGCAAGTACTTGTTGTTGGCGAAGAAAATGTTGTGACAGGAAAAGATGACTATGGGAAAATCCGTATGAAGACTATCGACAAATCTTTGGAGCAAAATATTTTCGGTCAAGATATAGAAGATGATAATCTGGACGATTATGGAACAGATACCATAAGTACTACACCAGATGTGTACGAAGGTTTTGTCTTAGCAAAAGTCGATGATAATATCTATGTGGATCCAGAACATGTACAATTCACTACCTTAAAAAATGGAAGGCTAAAGGTTGATGACAAACAAACAGAAGATTCCTTTTCTTTTGTTAGGGAGTCAGGTGGATACCGTTGCCCACATTGTGGGAAAGGGGTTTCCAACGGAGTATCTTTACGGGCGAGCTCGTCTTTTCTGAGTCGAATTCTGGCTTCTACACTTCTAAACGCAACAGACCCAGCGAAAGATAATCATGATACAGAAGTAACCTACGGTGGGCGCAAATACTTGTCATTCATGGATAATCGTCAAGGATCTGCTAAGGTTGCTATGTCTATTAATCAGGATGTTGAGCGTAACTGGATAAGAACAGCTATTTATCATACTCTCCTTAATATGTCTGCACCCAAACAACCTACAGATGATGTTCGAGACATGATTAAGGATATAGAGCATAAGTTATCTGTAGGAGAGAAAGTACCAGGATATTTGATGAACATGTACAAGGATGCCGTAGCATCGTCGGTGGTGAAATATAAGTCGTTCGGATGGGGCGAGGTCAAGCGAAGCCCGACACTTCAAGATTCTCAGCTTAGATTATTATTCTCACACCTGATGAACCTAAGCAAAAGGAATTTCAATAATAAGGGGAATTACATCGATGCTATGTTCTTAGACCAATTTGGCTGGATTCCAAAATATGGAAACTCCTTGGAAAATATGGGACTGGTAAGGCTAGTTTACCCTACTATCTCAAATGCTCATGTCCCACCATGCGTAGGCGATAAGTTTACGGATAAAGACTGGCAAGACTTCTTGGTCATTTGTGTTGATTATTTTATTAGAGCGGGCAGGCACTATTTCATACCCGCAGAACTTAGCCATTATCTCACTCAGCAGATTAGAGCAAACGCAGTTTACCCTTCGGATTGTACTTTGACATATAAAAGTAAACAGGGTAATGTTGTTGATGTCAAAAAATGGATACCAGGAGTAAAACTAGTCGGTGAAAAAGGAAAAAAGCAGCATCGAATAATACTCCTACTCTGTGCTGCATTAGGTTATTCTGGTGAATTAAATCAAGAGCAAGAGAATACGATCAATCAACTTTTGAAAGAGGCTTGGAAATTCTTGACAGAATATGTGCTGGAAAAGGTTGATAGTGAAAATGATGGATATGTCATCAATCTCATGGACGAGAATAAGGTTCGGCTTCAACTTATAAAGCAAGCATGGGTATGCCCTATAGATAATGTTCCTGTTACAACAATTTTGAAAGGATATAGTCCTCGTATAACAGGTATATTGGCAAACTCTACTTTTGCGCATTATAAAGTAAAAGATGATGCCCAGATCACAATGCCTTATTTTCCTTTTGCTTGTCACAGAAAAACAGAAGGAGATAGGACTACTGACGTTTCTGACGAGGAAATAATTGCTTGGGTTAATAACAATTTAAATAATATTGAAGAAAAAGGGTTGCTTTCCAATCTACATGAGTCCATCTTCTTATATCGACCGATATTTATGGCAGCTGAACATTCTGCACAAATAGACCATTCAACATTAAGTAAATATGAGCAGGCATTCAATGCTGGGCATATTAATATACTTTCGTGTTCGACTACGATGGAAATGGGTGTTGACATAGGGGGTATTGGTGAAGTCGTGATGAACAATGTTCCGCCCAAGCCATCAAATTATCAACAAAGAGCTGGCCGCGCAGGAAGAAGAAATGAGACAAAGTCAATGGCAGTAACATTCTGTGCTCCTACCCCTATAGGTACATCAACATGGAATGCTCCCATGTCGATGTTATCCCATGATAATGAACTGCCAACATTAAAGTTTGAAAGTCAGCAACTTGTACAGCGGCATGTAAACTCATTGTTGCTTACAGATTTTGTGCAACAGAATATTAGGACTAGTGTTAATGTTACCACGAAATTAAGAGAATTCTTTGATAACACCCCTAGTAGATATGATGCTTTTTCAGATTATCTGTATCGTATAGCTAATGGTATGGATAATAAGATGAATGATTCATATATAGCATTAACTCGTGGTACGGTTTTTGAAAATAAAACTGAGTTAAAAGATGCTGCCGTAAATGCGCTTTTCAAACTTCAATACATAAAGAAAATTTATGAAAATAGATTAAGTGCCTATGAAATGCAGTTAAAAGATGCGAGCGGACGTCAACAAAAGGCTATAGAAAATGCATTAGGCAATTATAAGGATAGCTTTCTGCTTGGTTATCTAGCAGAAAATGGCTTTATTCCAAGTGCAGGAATGCCAACAGGATTAGTTCCTTTTACGAAGGATGTTTATTCAATGCACAATGATTGGTACAAAGACAGTGGGAGCCATAGAGATATTACTCAGCATCTCAGCCAAGCTATTTCAATGTATTCCCCAGGACGACAAGTTGTTATAAATGAATTAGCATATCGGTCTGAAGGAATATATCTTAAAACGGATTATAATAAGGCTGGGAGATTTGCATTACAAAGATGTAGCCATTGTGGTTTTGCCACAATAGCCCCTACATCTGTTGGAGATGAATGTCCCGTATGCCATCACCATGAAATGCATGGATTAAAAGATGTATATGGCAAGTTATCTCCATTTACAGAGGTAATAGAGCCTGCGGGATTTACGGTTGCATTTACATCGGCACCCAAAAGAAAAATAGAAGATGCAGGAGCAGCCATTACCCAGCCTTTGCTATTAGAAATGCAGCCATGGAGAAATGAAGGAACTAATAATGCCAAGGTACTGATGAGAAAAGGGTCAGAGAAGTCCAAAATTCTATTCTACAATTATGGGGCAGGAACGGGCTTCGCACTTTGTAGCCACTGTGGTAGGATGGTAACAGAAGACCCTACAAATGACCATCCTTTATCAAACCATATTAGCCTTTTAGATAATACAAGATGTGTTGGAAATGAGCGTGACAATATAAGACGTCATGTCCTATTAACAGCAGAATATCCAACTGATATAGTAGAGATGAAGTTTTATGATGATGAAAAGCAAGAGATTAAAGACATCTCCACTTTGTATTCACTGGGTACGGTTATAACACAAGAACTATCAAAATACCTTGGTGTTCGTGATGATGAAATATCTTTCGGATATAATCAGGACTACAACTCCATTTTTATCTTTGACACTGCACTTGGCGGTTCAGGCTATTCAGTGCATCTGCCTGAATATAAGAATATCATATTTGAGAATGCATTAACAGCACTAGAATCATGCAATTGTGAAAGAGCATGTCTGAAATGCCTTATAAATAGGCGTACTCAATGGTATTCTAACTATTTAGATCGCCATAAGGCTATTGAATGGTTGAAGATGGAAAGAAAGAGCCGCACTGCGCCAAAAGAAATAAAGGCTATTTTTGATGATGCAGTAACAATGACTGGCGACTTCGTTTCTGAAATCAGCCGTCTTGATTCTGATGACAATATCGAGTCTGTAACAGTTTTTGTTGATCCTAACGTTGATGAATGGGAAGATGACGAATTTCCCCTATCAGCTTCACTGTTTAACAGGCATTTCACCACAAATTTGGTTTCTAATAAGACGATGTTAGATGCTCTAAGAGTAAGCCCTAACAAGATAGCCTTGTTGGGAACAATCTATAAAAGGGGCATTAAGACAACCGACATGATAGCACAACCATATAAGCCATTGATGATAGTAAAACTCATGGATGGCTCTTTACGGTTATATTTCACGTTAGAAGGCTCAATTGCTTATAATGAACATTGGGGAGAATGCGAAAATATATATTATACCTCACATGACATTATTTTCAATACGTTCGACATCGAACTTGATACAATTCTCTCACAAGGGGATGATATTACAAGTCTTATTCGGCTGAAAGATGACGCATGTCAAATTAGTGATTTACTTAGTCTATTGACTAAACAATATGAGGAAAAATGGTCTGCAATAAAATCCTTTATTGAAGGGAAAAATGTGGACGTTTCCTATAATGAGAAATATTTAAACACGCCATTAGGCTGCATGATTCTAGCAAATATGGTTAAGGCTATCCCTAATGTGCTTAGAGTAAGGCTTGGCTCTGTTAAATGTTATTTCCCAAAGCGGCTCAATAATTCCAATAACTGGGGAAACAAACTTATGGATAACTTCTATGATGCTGCAGAAAGAAATGATTATCTTACTGCATGTATTGACCAATTAGTTAATAAAAATGTCCAGATTACTATGTTAGAAAAACAGCCACATTTTCGTTGGATAGATCTGAAAGGTCCAGATTTTACACTTTCAATTTATCCCGATGGCGGTATTGCTAATGGTTGGAAGTTACGCTATAATGACAGTCAAAAGAAATATGACGACGTAAATTATCATGAGAACTTAATGCTTTTCAATGTGAACACACATGTGGGCATCCAATATATTATTGACTTCCACAAGTCTAATGATATTGGTTAAAAACTTTCAACAATGCTGGATTGCTGCGTTATTGCACAATAACTTTGCATCGAATATTAAATTATAGTGGATTATGGCAACCAATAAGAATGCACAGATAAGATACCAGGCACTGGACAGATGTTTGGGCAACTGGAGTCGTCGGTACTATATTGACGACTTGGTAGATGCTTGCAATGAAGCGCTTTACCTTTACAATGGCGAAGGGAAGAAAGGGGATGGCGTTAGGAAACGCCAGGTACAGGAGGACTTGAAATTCATGCAAAGCGAAGAAGGTTACGGAATGATGATTGACGCCATACGTGACGGCCATAAGATGTACTATCGCTACCATCATCGTAATGACTCTATCAGTGAGCGACCTTTTAACCAAGAAGAACAGAACATCGTATCAGATGCTCTGATGTTGCTTAAACGTTTTGAGGGGGTACCCCAGTTCGAATGGCTGATGGATGTTGACAAGAAATTGTATTCTACCAGTCAACTGGGAAAAGATGTGCGTTCGGTAGTTAGTTTCCAACACAATCCTTATCTGAAAGGTATGGATAAGGACTATTACAAGCAGATTTTCGATGCCATTGTCAACAGACAGGCTCTGGAGATTTGCTACCATCCTTTCGGTAAGGAGGCTTCGGAGCTTGTGGTGAGTCCGTACCATCTGAAGCAATATAATAATAGGTGGTTCCTTATCGGTAAGCAAAGCGACTTTGTTGGACTGACCAACTATGCCATTGACAGGATAGACGGTATTAAGGAAATGGGCCGCAAGAAGTTTGAACCACTGGACGAAGACTTCAACTTCGATGAGTATTTTGAGGATGTCATTGGTGTATCAGTTGAAGATGTGCCAGTTGAGGACGTTGTAATATATGCCAACGATAAGGCTTTCAACTATATCTATACCAAACCTCTCCATGAATCACAGGTAGCCAGAGGTGAACGAACTGAGGATGGAAGAAGAATCATAACTCTGAAAGTGAAAGACAACTATGAACTGCGGGCATTGTTGCGTTCTTTTGGGAGCCAAATAGAGGTGATAAAGCCAGCCTCACTACGTGAAAAGATGAAGAAAGAGGCTGATACCCTATCTAAAATGTACTCTGACGAATAAAAATCCGCAATAACGCAGAATGTCTGCACAGTTAGTGATTACCTTTGCATTGTAATTTTTAATAAGTTTGTTTATGAGCGAGATTAAATGTCCAAAGTGCGGTGCTATTTTCACCGTTGACGAAGCTGATTATGCAGCTATCCTTAATCAAGTTAAGAATGATGCTTTTGAGGCAGAGATAAATCAAAGACTTGCTGAACTTCATAAGCAGCAGGAGGCAGAGCAAGCTACAGTTATCTTAAAAACCGAGCAAGGGTACAAGGATAAGTTGTCGGCAAAGGATACAGTCATTGCCGGCAAAGATACTGAGATAGCAAAGCTAAACGAGCGCCTGAACAGTATTGCCCAGACAAAACAGCTCGAAATGAAAGAGCAGATATCTGACAAAGATACCGAAATTACCCGCTTGGAAGAGAAAATCGCAAGTCTGCAGAGTAGTAAGCAGATGGAGATTGATAACAAGGTGGCAGAGAAGGACAAGCGTATACTTGAACTTGAAGCATCATTGCAGCAGAAGGCTAAAGACCAGGAACTTGCTGTGATACAGGAGAAGACCGCCCAACAGGACGCCATACAGCAGAAGCAACAGCGCATCACGGAGCTGGAGGCAAAACTCACCGAGAATGAGGCAAAAGCTGCGCTCAACGAAAAAAACATGAAAGACTATTACGAGCGCAGCCTGAAGGACAAAGACGAAGAGATAGAACGCTATAAGGACTTCAAGACTCGTCAATCAACCAAGATGATTGGCGAGGATTTGGAGATACATTGTCACAATGAATTTGATAATGCACGGTCGCTCGGACTATATCCAAATGCCTATTTTGAGAAGGACAATGATGCCAGCAATGGGAGCAAGGGTGACTTTATCTTCCGGGACTATGACGGTGATACGGAATATATCTCCATTATGTTTGAGATGAAGAATGAGGCAGACACGACTTCCACTAAGCATAAGAATGAGGACTTCTTTTCCAAACTTGACAAGGATCGTACTGCCAAGGGATGTGAATATGCCGTACTCGTAAGTATGCTGGAGCCAGAGAGTGACCTATATAATAATGGTATAGTGGACGTGAGCCACCGTTACCCTAAGATGTTCGTCATACGTCCACAGTATTTCATGCCCATCATTTCGCTTTTAGCCAAGGCGTCGAGAAATGCTGTGGATTATAAGCGGCAGTTGGCTATCGTCCGTAACCAGTCGGTTGATGTAACCAACTTTGAGACAAAGCTCAATGAGTTCCGCAACGGCTTCAGTCGTAACTATGAATTGGCCAGCAAGAAGTTCAATACAGCCATCGCCCAGATTGACGAGTCTATCAAGCATCTACAGAAGGTGCGTGAAGCCTTAGTCGGTTCTGAAGACAACCTTCGCTTAGCGAATAAGAAGGCTGACGAGCTGACTATTAAGAAGCTTACCTACAACAATCCTACAATGAAGGAAAAGTTTGAAGAAGCAAGAGGACTTGAGTCTGAAAGTCAAGAGGTGTAAATAGAAATAGGTATCCTCGTTTATTTGAGGATACCCAATACCAATAAGAATATGATTTACGACGGATGGCTAAAGATACAAGACTGGTTCCATGAACGAAGTCTTATCTATGACAAATATTCCAAATCGATTCCAAAGAAACCTGATGTGATAAACGTCGATTTCCAGAATTTACGATATGGATGGCTGGAAATGGTTTTTAGAATCAATGGTCAAAAGCAGCTGATGATACCTTTAAGCGATTTATACGATCCGCTACAGGATATAGTACAATGGCTGGAAGCAATCATAGATTTGGGTAATGGAAATCCATACTATGAGCATACGTTGCATATAGACAGCGAAGGCACCCATATCTTTATGCACTATGAGTTAGTTGAACTTCCTGAATTTGGTAGCGTAGAAGACCAAAGAGGATTGTTTGTTGTATATTGTTCGACTTTAGAAGATAAAGAACAAACGGTCTCTGCTATTTGTTCACCCGTTAATTTAATAAAAAGCATCTATTTGGCACTCCTAAACTTCTTTGCTTTTCATAACAATGGACAATACGATGAAGAATATCTTATTGAGAATTGGTCGATGCCGCACGGAGAAGTTTCCACCTCCCTCGAACTTTACAATAATGTTAAGTCTACCAAATTAGAGTGGTATACAGCCCAAAAGGACTATGATGCTTGGTTTGACAAGAGCTTCGTAAAGCCAACTATTAAGAAAATCATATTGTTCTGTTCAGATGATGGAGGCTCATTTTGGAATCGTGATGGATCCCGTTTGACTGATGAAGCGGAATTAGGGATGGATGAGCAAATGCCAAATGATGTTTCAATATCAACCCAGACAAAAAATATTCTTGCACCACAAAGGGAAGGGTCTAAGTCTGAGTTTGGGGTTGACATAAAATTCCTCATAAAACTGCGTATGAGCTTGAAAGATGATGTCGATTTGTTTTTTGGTAGTAGGCCTATCAATGGACATTTGGCAAAGTTTGAGTTGCTGCCAAACTATCGACTGTGGCAAAAAGGAGAGCATTCTGGGCTGAGGTATAGAAAAATAAAAAAAACAGATAATGCAGTATAGATTTAAAGACGTTGAAATTGGAGTAGATTCTCCTTTTAAGGAGGACAAGTTAGGACGAGAAAAGTATGCCAATATATTGACAAACATTATTGCTCATGACCATGAGGGCTGTGTAATAAGTCTTAGTGGCGCATGGGGGGCTGGCAAAACCACATTTGTAAAGATGTGGAAACAAATGCTGAAGAACAAGGGGTATAAGACCATCTATTATAATGCTTGGGAATCAGATTTTGTTGAAGATCCTTTAGTTGCAATGATCGCAGAAGTTGGCGAATTAAGCCAAGAAGAAAAATTCAAAGATTTGTTTGCATCTGTAATAGCTAATGCTGGCAAAATAACTTTGGCAGCAACACCCAAAATAGTGAAGCATATTGTGGAAAAACATATAGGAAGTGATGCAGCTGATTGTATATCCGATATGCTTGAGGAAGGTGCATCTACTCTTAAAGAGCAAATAGATAAATACTATGAAAAAAGGAAGAGTCTTACTTCTTTTCGAGCACAATTAATAGGTTTGGTAGACCAATTAACAGAGCAACCATTAATCTTTTTTGTAGATGAATTAGATAGATGTAACCCACATCATGCTGTAAAAGTACTGGAACGAGTAAAGCATCTTTTCTCTATTCCTAATATTATATTTATCCTTTCTGTGGATAAGCAACAGTTAAGTAATTCTATTAGAGGGTATTTTGGAAGTGACCGAATTGACGCAGAAGAGTACTTACGTCGCTTTATAGATATAGAATACTTCTTACCAGAACCCAACTATGATTACTACATTAAGTATCTGTGTGATGATCTTAATTTCAAAGGCTTCTTTTTTGGTAATAATTCTGATATGCCAAGTTCGGCTTATTCATTCTTTGAAGAGTTTGTTAGATCTCTTGCTAGTTGTAAAAAGCTAACGCTTAGACAGATGCAGAAATTGCTGGTATCTGTTCGATTAGTATATTGTTCACTCAATACGAATAGAGAGGAGCTGCCTGGGTTGATTCTGTTACTTTTATATATTAGAAGTTACCATTTGGGATTATATGAAGACATCGTTAATCATCAACTTACCTGTCAAAAACTAGTTAGCGAGTTAGATAGGATATTGCCTAATTCACTTTTTGTACGAAAAAAATACTCAGAATATGATGTTCCAATTATTCTCTTCCCTTTCTGTGATTTATTAGTTTATTATATGACTACAGATAGCTATAGTACAGAATCTAAGCTATGGAAAGTTGATGAGTCTGATACTAGTAAGTTGAATGTGTTCTTTACCTCTGAGCATTTTACGCCTGAAGATATTGCCCGATATGCAAAATCACTTAGACGGGGTAGTTCATCGAGACTGTCTTATGTTACCAACTTTATTGAATTGTCGGAAGAATTGAGATTAGAAGACTAGACTCAATAACATAAAAAGCACCAAGTGCAAGGGATAGTACGCGTAGCACAAATACTTCGCATACTGCCCTTTTATAAATCCCCTTTGTCCATTATAGCAAAGAATAACCGCCAAGCCCAACCACAAACCTATTACACCGTACTGATACATGAACAGGGTGGCTAAAAGGCATTTCGTTACCTTGTCTGGCTTGAAAATGTGGAATGTACAGATTAGTAGGATGCCGGAATACTCATAATCGACGTGTAGAAATATGGCGATGGTGCAAATAGTTATTATCAAAACTGCCCATAACAGGGGCTTTTTGCCGAGCTTATTGATACCCTCTATCACTATTAGCCCCAATAGTAGGGTAAAGAATACGTTGTGGGTATTATCGTGATTGAGCAGCCACCATGGTATTTCAGATATAAGTGCAAAAGCCAAGAGGCTTAGCGCATACTTCCTTGTGGAACGAGTATGGCCATACCCCTCTACCAGTAGAAAGGCGAAGATGGGGAACGCCATTCTTCCCACCGTCCGCATCATGTCATACCCCCAAGTATTATGATCCATCAGGTAATAAGCGATATGGTCCACGGTCATGGATACCAACGCTATTACCTTAAGGGCACTGTCCGACAAACCTTTCCACTGATAAAGTACCATACTACTATTTGTTTTATTGTTTCTTTTTTCTGTCTTTACCCAAAAGTTCAGCTATCATCTCATCCACCTCGTCATTGACCCGCTTGAAGTTACGACCGAGCATGATTTCCTTCTCACGGTCGGAGGCAAACTGATAGATCTTCGGCAGGTCTGCATACAGTCTCTCCTCCTGTTTAATCTGCGCCATATCAAAGTGCGTCTTGCAGAAATACTTGGAAGTCTTAAACTCCTCCGACTTCTCGATGTCGAAGCCCTGCATCATACTACCCTCTGTAGGCGTGAAGTCACGAGCCGACTGACCAGCGAGCCAACCCGTGGCCATGTCCGCAATCTTGGCCGCTGGAACAAGATAGTCCATCCGTTCCGAGATAGATGTGGAAACCTTCTGGTCGTTGATGGTGATGGATTTGGAAGTCTGCTTCGCCTTGCCGAACACATCGTTCTGTGCCCATTCCAGTGTCTCCTTGTTACGGGCGGCCCCCATGAAGATATTTCCGCACGTGGTGATTATCTTCTGCATACCGTTCTTGCCATAGTCCGCCTCCAGCTGCGGCAGTTCCTGAAAGCCTAATGTCACCGCCACCTTGTTGCTACGCGCCGTACCGATCAGACGGTCAATCTTATGAAAGTATAAGGTCGGCAGCTCGTCCACAATGATGGACACAGGGATATTCCCCCGGCTGTTCACACGGGTAACGAGACGGTTGAGTACCAACGCATTCAATGCACCCACAATCTGTTCCTTCTCCGGATCGTTGGCTATCACGAGATACGAAGGACTTGCTGGGTCAGAAATCTTCAGGTCGAAGTCATCTCCCGTAAAAATCCAGTAAGCTTCCGGCGACACCAACCGAGCCGCATTGACACGGAGCGTACCCACCATACCTTCGAGCTGGTCCATCGCCTTGTTGGTATAAGCCGACTGGAACGGAGCCATGAGCGAGAGAATCTTCTGGTCCTGCATCAGGATGTCGAATACGTCACTGTACTGCTTGCCAAGGAAGGACAGCACGTGCGGCATATCCGAGTATTCGCCGGTGATGGTGTCCGGTTCCACCACCTGCCCCTGCTCATCCTCATACCATGACGAAGTGATATGCACCCTCTGCCCGTTACGGCTGATATAAGTGAAGTCATTCAAATCCACGAACATACCGTCCTCATCTACAGACACATCGTGGCTCAACTCATCCACAAAGTCCAGTATCGTGTTGCCGTCCTTATCGACAGCCCGGTAGTCATGCCAGTTCTTCGTAATCAATTTCAGTTTCTTGCCCCTGTATTTGACATACCTCGTGAGCTTCTTGCCGTCCTTGAATCCCGTCGGGTGAAAGTTTACGAAGAAATAGATGATGGCAGAGAGGAAGTTAATGGCTGAGTTCTGAAAAAACGCCTCCGAGCCACCCTTCTTGTCGCCCCCTTTATTGAGCGATTCAAGCAAGGTCGCTGCCGTCTCTGCTGCCGCCGCCAAATCAGGGATATACTTTCGCTGAATAGGATTGATGCGGTTGGAATATTCCACATCGGTAAAGTTCACGATATGGAAACCACAGTTCTCTGGTAACCTACCGAGTTTCTTGTTCTTGCAGTACTGATAGAACAGCGTCTTTCCCAATGTCGGAAACTTATAGTCGTACACCATCATGGCAAACCCCTTGGCCGCATGCTGACGGATAAACGGGTCGATGATGCCGAAGGACTTACCAGAGCCGGGTGTACCCAGTACGATGGTTCCACGGAAGGGATTGATAATGTTAATCCAGCCCTTGTGCATCCGTCTCTTGAAATAGTAAATCATCGGGATATTGACCGAATACGGATTCTCATTCAGTTCCTCCGACTGCTGGAACGATTCATTCTCGAAGTTGAAGCGGTCCTCTCCTAACTTATAGTTGTAGAAGCGCGAGATACCGTCCAGCCCCTGATGCAGGAGCATTGTACCGATGATGGAAGTCATGGCATAAAGGATGCGGTTGGTCGGAAAACCAAAAGAGACTCCTCCCCAGATGCCCTTATGAAACATCATGCAGAGTGCGATGAATGTGATGCCGATGCCGATAGGATAAAGCACCATCGTTTTGACATTGAACTTCAGTGCCTTCTGCGGACGTGTGCCGATACATGTCACACCGATGCAGATCAGTTCGACGAGCTTACACGATGCCACATTGTTGAACACTTTGAAGCGTGCGATGAGTTCCAAAATAAATCCTGTGACACGGTTGTCCGCCGTGATGGGCAGATTCATGATCAGTTCCACTATCAGGAAAAGATAGATGCAGCTCCTGAAGATGTTGTACATCTGCTGCTGTTCTCTTGTCTCTTCTACAGCCATGACTTTACAATTTGATGGTTAAAACACTGGCAGATACGATACCATCTGCTCACTGACCCCGTCAGCGTGCAGCATATCCTTGTAGTTGATATCGAGCGTGATGACACGGCCCGAAATCTGCTCCTCCGAAATCTCCAGCTTCAGCACCTTCTCTTCAGGGAATGTGAGCTTGTCCAATACCAGCACGTTGCGATATGTCTTCTTAAAACTCCTGACACTGCTCAGGCTGTACACTGGTGTCAGCTCTATCGTCTGCGAATTGGTAGCCTTTAGCTCCTTCTTGTCCGTGAGCTTGATGCGTACCTCGCTGATGTCATACTTGATTTTGGTAGCATTGTAGAGCGAGTAGTCGATGAAGAAATAGTCACCGATACTGTAGATGTTGTTCACCCTCGCCTTGATTCCGTTCTCATTAGAATGGATGTTCTTGCGTGGTTTGCTGGTAAAGATGGCCCAGGCGTAGGCCGCCATTTCCTTGCGCGGCATCGTTACGTCGGGATTTTCATACCTGCCCATGTCCCCGGCTTTGATGCGGTAGATGGAGTTGGCTTTGGCAGGTCCGGCAGTATAAACCACGTTGAGCTGTACGATATGCCGTTCACCAATCACGGTAATCGTGCCCACCAGCTCGTTGTCGTACATTCTCCCGGAGGGTTTGATACGCACGATATTGTCCGTACACTGATTCCCTACTATCTTGTTCGTAGAAATGTCCACGAGCTTGATATTCTCAGGCATCAGCAGGTGTGTCGTCACCTCTTCGTTGACAAAGATCACGTCCTTGCGCCTGTTTTCGTCGAAGATGTAGCTGTCCGTAGGCTTGGCGTTGCGGATATACCTCACCGAAGCCGAGTCTGCCTCGATGTTCTTATACTTCTTCTGTGCCTGAAGGCTGCCACACAATCCCATGAGGGCAACCATGAGAACTAAAATTTTTTTCATATTTCCTAAATGTTTGATGAATTATTGAAAGCTACTCTGCATTGGTATTGATCAGATAGACGATGGTATTGTACTTGATTCGGGCCTTATTCTTGCGGATATTGGCAGACACGGCTGATGTTGCCGACTGGTACATATTCTGTAGGGCCTGCAGAGCCACCGCTTCGGAACTCAGTCCACCGCCATACCCACCATCAAAGTTGATGTTGCTCTGCAAGGCATTTGCCTTGGCATCCTTCATCAGGTCACGGAAGGCAGACTCTGGGACATAAAAGCCCTCCATGCCGTCGTTGTCATAGACCGACAGTCCCACCTTGATGAACTTATCCCTGACCAGGATGCTGGTGATGGTCGCCATCACACGCTGCTGACCGAATCCCGTCACCGTACCATAGAGGTAGGTGCCCTTCTTCAATTTTGTCCCTTTGAGCGTGACATCGTCGAGGAGCTTGAAGCGGAGGCGTGTACCCTCGTGTGCCTTCGTCGTCTTGTCTATCATGGCACGGATCAACGGAACATCCGTCGTAGGCTCGGCACTGACGGTGTTGAACTTCTCCGCATTACCCTCCATCACTTTCTTGACAATGACCGGTTTCTCTTCATGTTTACGATTGGACGCACCAAAAGGATGTGACGCTTTTGACACTTTGGCACTTTCATCCTCGTCGCCGATACCTATGCTCTTCTCCAACGCTTTCTGCCGGGCAAGGCTTCTCTTCTGAATCGCCTCCACCTCCCTGGCATAGTCATCCATCTCTGTCTGTCTGGAACCGCGCCCATAGCTGCCGCCCGAACCATAGCCAGATGCACCTCCGTAACTGCCACCCTCATAGGCATTGATATGCTTCCGTGACTGAGCCAGCCGCTGCTGCAAGGCTTCCATATCCTTCTGCCGCTGGGCATTGATGGCATTCTGGCGGTCTATCTCATCCAGTTCATGCTCTTGATAGCCGTTGCCGAGCGAGTCCTGCTGTGGCTGGTCCTCACCGATGCCGTTCACTGCCGATGCCGCATCCTCTTCGTTATAGCGTTTGTTCATCTCAGTCATCTTATCACCCATATCAGCATTGGCCGCCGTGGGCAGGGAGGCATTGATGCTGTCCGTGGCCACACCCTTCTTGGCATTGTCCGTACCTCCGAACACCCCCATCAACTCATAGCCTAAGAACAAGATAGGCAGAAGAATGGCCAAAGGAAAGATGTACTTGGGCTGTTTGAAGTCGATGCGCCACCAACTCTTGCCCTGTGATAAGGGCTTCACTACGGGCGGCTCTTTCGGACTTGTCTTTTCCCTTTCGTCGCCCTTAGCCTCGTTTTCACCCTGCGTTTCTGCATCAGCCTCCGTCCGGGCATTGTCTGAAGGGTCATCCTCCTTTCTCAGTCCTACTTTGAGTAAGAGTTTCTTAATCAGTTCATTCATATCATTGATGTTTTAAGTTTGCCACTATCATTTCGAGTTGTCTGTATTTAGAGATGATGAGCATAGAATCCCGATGTGTCTTTACAGGGATGTGTACAAGGGAATCCAACTCCCATTTCAGCCGTTGTCCTCTGAGAGCCAGCTGCCCGACTTCACGCACCTGCACGTTTTTGCCATTCTGTATGCTCTGTAGTCCGGCGAACATAGACTGCACATTCTCTATCTCTCCCACAATATCCTTGCTGGGTTGTGGAGTGTAGAGGGAGACAAGAATCCCAAGGCCGAGCGAACAGACCAACGCACCGATGGTCATGGCCGCCGTGCGCTTCGGATGATTTGTAGCCCATGTATTGGCAGCGTCTATCCGCTCCTGTATCTTCCACTGACGAGAGAATTTCCTTACGACGGTTTCTATTTTACCTTTGACTCCCTGTTCCCATCTTGCTTTTGCTGCTTTCGCACGCTTCATTTTCTTCTTCATACCCTTAGTAGTCTAAATCCTTATTCTCCAGCGTTCTCCAGTTGGTAATCAGCAGCCCGTGCGGATTATTCCTTGTGCGGGGCACATTCTCGATGCTGCCCACCGTGATGAGGGAGCGTTTCATGTCGCGCGAACGGCGCTTGATAATCTGCGTACCATAATATTTGAACTTCCTCGACTGCTCATCCAACTTGATGGAATCGCAGATAATCATGCACACGGCAGAGGAAGACACGATGTCCGAGTAGAAACCGTTTTCCTCCATTGCCTGTTTCTGCTTCAGTGCCGTACCGTCCGCCATATACATCGCCTTGGACAGCGTCCACTTGATATAATCATCATCGGGCGGCAGGTTGAAGAAATACTGATGGAAGAGTTGGATGTGTGCTTTCGCCTCCATCACAAAGTTCGCCTCCTGCTTGCTCCTTTCAGCGAGGAAAGGGATGTCGCCGTCGAGGACATAAATCTGATTACGCTCTTCCGTTACCAACTTGGCACAATAGAAGATACAGCAGGCACAGACCACCGTACTGCCGATGATGGTCAGCAGTACGGTCGTCAGTGCGAGTCTTGTTTTCTGTTCCAAACTCTGTATTAACATATCCTGTCGTTTTAGTTTATTTTCCTCTGTTATATGAATCCTTCATGGAACTGCCCATCTTCGATGCCGCCTTGCCAGCAGAGCTTTCGGTGAACATGTGCTTGGCCTCTTTCGCCATACCTGAAGCTGCACCGCCCATCGCCCCGGCCAAAGTAGCTGCACCGCCATCGGAATAACCACTTGCGCCACTTACTGCCCCGGCCATACCTGCCGCTCCGAGGTGTGCTGCACCCGATACCGCCGAACCTGCTACTGGCGTAGCCACCGAAGCGATGCCCATACCAGTAGAGGCGGCACTGCCCACGGCTCCGCCCACAGCACCTGCCACAACACCACCGGCGGCACTGCCCGCACTCGAACTCACGCCACCTGGTATCAGCCATGATGCCACCTCTGGAACAAAGCGGATAATGTAGGCACCCACGAGCATACCCATAGCGTACATACAGTTGGAGCCGATGCCCTGAATGCCCAGCGCACCTATCTGTCCCCATGAGTTCACCTGTCCTTGTAGAAGCCTGCCATAGGCGGTAAGGTCCTCGCCAAGGTTATACATCAGAATGAAGTCTATGTAATACAGGCACATATAGGTAACAAATCCCCAAAGCGATAAGGAAAGGTATTTACTGATCCATTGCGACCACGCACTGCTCCATGGCGGTACGATGGACAGGGCAAACATGATGGGCGCGAAGGTCGCCAATATCGTCATGAAGATACGTTGCGCCACCAAAATGCCATAATACGACATTTGGAAGATCAGTTCCCCGATAAAGCGTATCACGTCGTTGATCCATTCCGACACTTTTGTCTCCGCGGCTACGGTAGCCCGTTGCGCATAATTGTTGATGGTCGAGCCAAGATTCTCCATGTTGTAGATGAGCTTGTCCCACCAATGGGCATCCTCGCCAATTTCCTGTACCTGCTTCGCCGTCTCGATGCTGTCCTGTACCTGCCGGAGCCGTTTGAGGTAGTCCGACTGCTTCTGCGCCACTTTCAGTTCGAGGGCTGCCACCTCCTTATTTTTGCTGCTCGCCATCTGTTTGGTCGTCGCCTCCAATGCCTTTCCCGGCCAGGCAAGCTCCTGACAGATCCACGAGCTGTAAGTGATGCAGATGGACAGTCCCACGATACGGAGGAGTTTCATCACGTCCATCGCCCTGCGCCCAAGCATCATCATCCAGCACTCGTAGGAACCCACGCAAAGGGCAAGGCATAGGCCGATGACACGGGCATAGCCCACGGTGTCGCCCAGCACCGCCGACTTCGGGAAGGTTTCCATCGCCACCAGCAGCTTGTCAAGGCTCTCGTCGATGGAAGGTAGTCCCATCGTGAGCAGCTGACTTGTGATATTCAATAAGATGTCTGTAACCATATTCTTAAACCATGTTTTATCGTTTGTAATAGTTCTGCGCCATGCCGACAAGGTGCGCCACACGGCTGACCATCTCCTCCATCTGTTTCTTGTATTGCTGGTAGGCTTTCTGCCGCTTGGCGTTTTCAAGTTCATACCCTGCACCTGTCCGATGGATGTAGACGATGTCCTGGCAAATCATTTCATTCTGCCGTGTCAGTTCATCGACCTGATATTTCAGTTTGCCCTTGCTTCGCTGCATACAGAAGAGCAGTCCGTCGGCAATGGATTGCTGCATACGGTCAAAGTCGGCCTTGAACGAAGAATAAACCAGATCGACATTCCTGTCAGCGGCACGCGCCACTTCCTCCTTGTAGAGTTCTTCCATCTTGACACGTTCCTGTTCGGCTTCCTTCATCTTCTGCCGTTGTGTCTCCTCGGCGGTGATACGGGTGGGCATGATCCGCTTCACCTTGGACTTACTTTCCTTGAACCGCACCCTCCAACCAGATTTAAGGAATCCCCATTTCCAGTAGGTCTCCCCACCACTATACTTTTTATGCAGCAGGTAATAATACCATGCAGGAGAAAAATCCCACGGCCCGTTTTCCATTGACTTCCACTGCTTTTCCTTCTGGTCGTCGTAGGTTGGATGCTGTGCCGATACTGGTAAACATAGGTAAAGCAAGCCCACTATTATCAATAAATACTTTCTCATACGCTGTTCCATTTATTGATTACTCTCTCTGCTATCTTGTCCGTTACCTCACTGTTGAGAATGTCCCAGATGTAATCGTATCTGAAGCCGCCGACGGTAATGATGCTGCACCATACGTTGGCACCGTCTATAATTCCCCTCATGTTCTCGATGGATGTTCTCAGTTCCATGACCAGATGTAGCTTCTCGTCCACCGAGGCCTTCATTGCGTTGATACCGCTGGCGGCAAGCGAGGCATAAAGGGCTTTGATATTCTTGATTTCCCTTGCACATGCCATGTTCGCCTCGGTATAGTACCATGCCACCATCGGTTTCTTGAAGGTATATTGAAAGGTGGAGCGTGTAAACTGGGAATACTCCTGTATCAGACGATACATGCTGTTGGCCGTCGAACCCAACGCACTGGCTAAGATGACGTAGGAATAGCCGTTGTTCAGTTTGCTGTCCAAGGTCGTCCTCACATCATTGAACTTCGTGGCACCTTTTGTGATGATGCTCTGCTCGCCAAAACTCGTCGTCACCTTTGCCAAGGCCTTGTCCTCCTCGCCCTTAATGAGTTTGTGCAGACTGATGAGGGCTTCGATGGTGGCCGGATCCCTCGGTGTGGGAATTACATCGGCAAAAGTAGGAGCTGCTAATGTTAGGCATAAGAGCAACATCCAACACCTATTTATATAATATGCTCTTTTCATATGCTCGACCTCCATTATACACCCAATCCGTTCCAGTTGTCAATCAGCCCGTCCACCGAGTTGCGAGCGGTGATATAGGCAGCCCATGACTCCACGTCGATGGCCATGAGCACATCGCCCCAGCTGTTTCCGAACTGACACATCATCACCATGACCTCCAGTTTGTAGTGGATTTCAAGCAGACGGCTGTAGATTTTGTTAGCCATCGTCAGCCGTTCATAGCGGTTGAGCAGGTTATACCCATCGTCCTTGCCGCCGTTTTTGCCTTCTTTGAGTGGGTTGCGGATTCTGCCATTGTTCACAATGTCCACAAAGTCGTGTACCAGTCCTTCCGTCTCGGACACGAGGTTGGCCATCTCATTGATGCATACCACATAGTTTTTGCCCGGCGACTTGCCGAGCTGTTTCAACACGATGGGCACGTCCTTGAAGATACCAGCGGTGAGCGAGACTATTTCCCCATAGTATTTGCTTTCCTCCCCAAAGCCTGTAATGTTCTGCATGGAAAGTTGGTAGAGTTCCTTAATGCTTGCCATCGTAGCGGTGTATTGCATCAATTTCTCCTGCTTGGACTTGATGGAATCCAGACGACCGTTGTGCTTGTCCTCAATGATTTTCTGCGAAACTGCATTTGCCGTTACTGTTGCCATCGTTCTCTTGTCGATCACCACACGCCAGCCAGCCTGGATATTCAGCGAGGCAAGGAGCATCGCCAGAACGAGGATTAACTTTGACTTTTCCATAAGCTCATAATGTTTTGATGATTGTTGACCTGCCGCGCGAAGTCGAGATATTTATTTATCCCAGTCTGTCTGCGGTCTTTTTCGATCTCCGTGATGGCGCGTTGGATGTTGCCACCGAAGTGCCTTGTATAGATTTTGAGTGCTTCCTTTTCTGCCCGTTCCGTAGTATAGGCCCAGTAACATTCAGGCGGCTCCTCCACACCATACACGTCCGACACCTGCCCACGGCATATCCATACCTCCTTGAAGTAGTTGCGCCCCTCGTGGTTATTGAGCGCATTGATGGTGAAGATCTGCTGTCGCTGTACGGCCGTCAATCCGAGGATGGCCGTAATGTCATCGTACCTGTCCTTGAACTTGGCCTGGTCGAGCAGGATTTTCACATCACTGTTGTTGATAATCGCCTCTTTGACAATGGGCGAGTCAATCACATCGTTCAATTCCTGCGTCACCACACCGGCGATGCCGTGGAACTTGCGCACCGTCTTATACAGATATTTGATATACTCTGCCATCGTAGGCGAGGCGATGGCCTTCCATGCCTCTTCGATGATGAGTGCCTTTCGGCCTTTCTTGATACGCATCTTCTGAAGGAACACATCCATGATGATGAGCACAACGATAGGGAACAGCACTGGGTCGTCCTTGATCTTGTCTATCTCAAAGACGATAAACCGCTCATCGAAGAGCGACTGCTCCAAATCGTTGTTCAGTGTACTCTCCAGTTCACCGCCACGGTAGAACTGTTCGAGGATGGCAGCGAAGTTGTCAATGTTGAAGGCTATCTTTTTCTCGGCCATCAGCTGTGGAATACGTTCCAAGGCATATTCATAGAAAGTATTGAAAGACAATTTCCTGACGGTCATCTTCCGTCTGCGCTGTTCCATTTTCTCTATCTTCTGTTCGATACGCATAAGATAGCTGCCCTCGATCACCTCCGCCATAAGGCGCATGAGTTGATGGTTGGCGGCCACCTTCTCACCTTCCGTAGCCCCTTTGTCATTGACCAAGGCATGTAGTTTCTCCACCTGTCGTTTTGCCCTGATTTGATGCTGCACCTCAGCTTCTGAAAAGATGTCGTCCTTACCCTCTGCATAGTCCTTTGTGGAAATGTCGCTCTGATGTTCCTCAAAGTCCTGATAATAGCGATGCTCCACCTTCTCACCATACTTCTCATACTCGCCGTTCTTCTTATCCTCCAGCAAAAGTCGGTGGCGCAGTCTGTCCTTTTCTTCGGAAGAAAAGCCACGGAAAGGATGAAAGTAGGCATCGTAATACTCTACAATGACCTGATTGATGATGGCATCCTCAATCTTGGAGGGCATCTCGCTACCCTTGAAGATCAGGAAGATGAGGGATTTGAGGAAGTTCTTCTTCTCCCCGAAGTTCTGTCGGTACTCCGTTTTGGTAATCTTGAACGGATTCATGGAGATGGGATGCTCCTTGGAATAGGTGATATAAGTGCCACCGAAGTAGCTGCATATTCCCTCGTAGCTGTCACCAGTATCAACCATCACCACATCCGTGTTTTGCTCCAGAAGCTGGCGCACCACACTGTTCATGTGGAAGCTCTTGCCACTGCCAGAAGGTCCTATACAAAAGAAATTGGCATTGTCGGTGTACTTGTGTGCACCTTCCTTGCCGGTAATGTCTATCGCCACGGGTAGTCCCTGCCGATCTGTATAGTAGGTTTTGAGTGGCGTCTCCTCCGAGTGTTTCAGATGCTCCTTGAAGCAAAGGCAGAGTGCGGCGTCCGACAGCGTAAGGAAGAGATCGTAGTCGGGATTGAAGGCATAGCCGTTGCCCGGGAAACTGCATGTGAAGAGTTCCAACTGGTTATACGCTGACCGGGAGGGCATGATGGCGCAGTCGTAGAGTTTCGTCTCGATGAAGGAGGTAACCGGGGTTATCTTGTCGTGCGGACAACTGACGAGGATATTAAAGTTGGTATAGACCATCAGTTTGCTATCCACGGCCAACGTGTCCAGTAACCGTTCTATATCTTCCTTGGCGATGCGGTTGGACGGGTCGGGCATGGAGCCATGACGTTTCGCCTTGCCTTGCAGCTTCCGCATGAGTTTTCGTTGGGCAGGTATCTGGATGACCTGATTGTAGATGACGCAATCGGTATAAGGAATCTCCGTCAGGAAGGAGAAGAGGTCGGTGGCAATGTAAGTACCGTTGATATTCACAGAGAGGAACGGGCGCACGAAGTTGGGCATGTTGATTTCGTCTATATCGACCAATGGGAAGGACTTTACCGTGCGGTCGCCAATCTTCAGGTTCTCGTCCGAGCACTTGAAGTTGGTCATGGAGAATGGTCCCTGCTTGAACTGGAACGCCATGAAGCGATGAAGGTACTCGACAATCTCAGGCTTGCTCAGCTTACGGTGCGCAATACCTTTCTCCTGCAGGATGTCGGCTACCTTGGCCACCTTTACATGGAAGTCCTCCCATCGCTGAGGAACTCCTGTTCTCCCTCCGGCTCATGGTGATATTCCTGCTTGCAGAAAATATCCTGCTTCTGGAGGGCATAGCCCTCGCCGAGCGTCTTGACGATGTTGGCCAGTACGTCCTGAAAGAGCCGATACTGGTCGGCGTCGGTACAATACTGCTGCACGGGATTCTCTATCTCGAAAAATACTGATGGATTGCCCTTCTGCGACCAGAGCACCGTGTTGAGCAGTTTCCCGTCCTTCTCCCTGATGTCCTGCAACTGGGCAAAGAGCTTGTCGAATGGTCTTCTTTTCTGTGCCATAACCTTTAGTGTTTGAAGATTCCGTGATAGATGTAAATACCCTTATCATGGCGTTTGGCATGAAGGCCATTGCGCTGCCGGATGTAAATGGTGGCCAGTCCAACAAGGGCAAGGACAATCATGGCAATGAAGCCGGCTAACTTACCCAAGATGATGGAGAAGAGGATAAATCCGAGGAAGGACACGCCGATGGCTATGGCAGCAAAGGTCAGGAATCGGCCTCTGATGCCCATGAACTCCAACGGTTTCTGTATGCCCTTGTATATAGGAAAGAAATCTTCCATAGAATGTTGAAATTTGGCAGGAGCCAGACGCATGGTCAGATGGTCCGGCTCCCACCGGTTAGTTACTTGAAGAAGAGCGGAAGCGCCTCCGACATGGCGATGAAAGCCACACAGCCACCGATGGTGAGCATGATGGTCTTCTTCACGTCCTGGTCGCCGTTCTGCATCTTGAAATATACATTGAACGCACCCACAAGCACGATGACGGCTGCGATGGCCTTCATCAGGTTGGAAACAGGGGTCTGATACGAAGAGATCTCCGTGGTGGCCTTTGAGAAGCCGCCCGCCCCCCTGCTGTTGGCCAACGCTGTTCCTGTACTCAGGGTGAACATACATACACCCACTGCTAATTTCAAAGACTGCTGCTTCGCAAAACTCCAAGCTTTCTTTGCGCACGCTATTGCTTGTTCTCTTAATTGCGACATAATCGAATGGATTAAATTTGAAATTCAATTCCATGTTAAAGCCGTAAGTCAAACAAGTTAAAGTGCTACGTCTGCAATGTTAAAGCTAAAGGTCGATATATGATTCATGAAGAAATCCGCTATGAAGATGGTGGACTTTCCTTCCAGTCGGCAAGCAGCCCACCCAGTTCACTGTTCTCACCGTCTTTCGACAGGTCTTCCACCTTGATCAGCAAGTCGTTTACCTCAATGCCGCCGGTCATCAGGAGCTCTGCCGTCTGCTTCCGTTTCATGGCAGCTGCCTTTTGCTTCTTGACAATAGGGCGAGTGATAAGCACGGGGGTAAATTCCCTTACTTCATCAGAAATATCGATGGCTTCCTCCTGTACCTTGTCGTCTTCGCTGGCAGCACGTTTTCTGCCTGTCAACAGATCGTAGGCCACCGTGCCGAAGTAATAACAAAGGTAGCAAACCACGATAAAACCGAGGAATATTTGAAAATTCATAAGCAATAGTCTTTAGATGAATGATGAACATTGAGCTGATGCGGCAAGATAGACACTCATTGGTTGAAAGGTCAATCCCAACCTCTGTCCGTTGCTCTCACGAATCGGGCGGCGCTTCAGATTCTCATGATAATATAATGTGTTACGTCCTGGGATAACAAGATAGCCATATGACTTCAGGATGCTCTTCAGGACCACCCGTTTCTTGTTGCCTACCACTTTGATGTTGGTTTTCTGGGGCAGACCGAACAACACGCGAGCCTTCTCCCGTTTGATGATGCTCCTTCTGCTGCGGGACCGTATCTGCCGGGCATCGTCTAAAGTCCTGCTAAGATGGTACTTCTTCACGATTCGTGAAACCGTCCGGGTGGATATGCCGGTAAGCCGGGCAATCTCACTGTGGGAATGGCTGCTATATAGTTGCCTGACGGTTTCTGCTGCCGTCATCAACTTGGTTACAGGATGTTTACGCAGGCCCAATTCATGTAGTTTCCGACGTAGACAGCTTAGAGAAATACCCAAATGTTCTGCTAAAACGGTATTGCTCATCTCTTTGTAGTGGTCGATAAGAAAATCCACCATTGATGCAGTCCAGATAATACTTTGCCTATACATGATCTTGAAGGTTATTGACAATATAATCGTTACTACGCAAAAACTCTTTGAGGTAGCTGCCGTTGGTGCCGATGAAGGCACGGAGAGCTGCGTTGATGATGTCGGTAACGGACATGTTGTTGATATTGCAGAGCTTCAGCAAATCCACCACCTCGTTGTCAATCTCATAGTTCTTGCGGTCGTACTTCTTGACGCGATAACCGTATTGCTGGGCATATTGCTGGAAGAGCTGCCAACAGTTGTCCGTCTGACGAGTATCGTGCTGTACCGTCTTGGGTGCAGCTTGTGAAGGCTGCTGGGCAGTTGGTCCTTTCACCTCATGAAACACACCGTCTATATCGGGCAGATTGAGAAGGTCGTTGGTAGGTGCAGCCTGCAAATGGGAAGTATTCGTTTTCATTTTGTTGGCACTTTAGGTTTGAAGATCTGTTGATACATAAAGTCGAAGGTAGGCGACACTATATCGTTTTGCGGTCCCATCAGTTCGATGGTGTTGTAGCGTTGCATATCCGCCTTGACCTCTATGCGTGGTGCAACCAGACCGAAATGACGTAGCCTTTCCTCCGTCTTATCCCATAGTTCTAACTCTGCTTTTCGACCATATCGCTTGTCCCATTTGTTCACAACGAAAATGAACTGGCTCTTCATGATGGGTAGCATGTGTTGAAGTTTAGTGATGAATCCTATGAAAGTAGCCGTAGAACTGATGGAAGTTGCCTCAAACTGATAGGGACAAACAATGTAATGACTGAGGGCGAAGATGGGTACCAGTCCTTGTTGTGAAAGATTGCCGGGAGTGTCCATCAACACAAAGCCTTTATAGCCATTGCGTAGATTTGTAAGAAACTCTTTGACATTGTTGGTATCTTTGATGTCAAAAGGCTGAACTGTATAAGGCAGTTGCACACCCTCATATTTTCCAATGTCTTCCTGTCGTTTGGAATAGATAGTCTGCTGACGGTCGAAATCTACAACGAGTACACTCTCTCCCCTTGCCGACAGATAATCGGCGAACATCGTGCAGAGCGTTGTCTTTCCGACACCGCCCTTCTGATTGGCAAAAGTGATCATGATGTTGTCGCTCATTGTCGAGGTTGTTATTAGTTGATTGATAATAACAAACTCCTTTTTGGAAGGCCGGTTATCAAATGGAGTTGGGCCCCAGTAGCGTTATTTCGTGAAATCGGCATCTTGCGAATTAGGTAAATGAAGAAGATGCTAAATCGTGAAATCATGGACAAAGATAACATTTCTATCTCATACCTGCGTGGGGATTGCCCTAAAATCAAGCACAAAATGAAGATTAAGATAGATTAACGGTCGAAGATTCGCAGAGGATGGAAAATCATAAGGTTGATAGTTTTTTTAGTCACCAAAAGAGAATGTACGAAGAATTGATTATCTTTGTCGTTGAAAATAAAACAATCATTATCATAATTATCCCATCTATGAGGAAACTATTATTTGTCGTATGTGGCGTGATGCTGTCGTTTTCTGCAATGGCGCAGCAACCCCTTGAAAGTCAAGTCATAGAGTTAAAACAGAAAATAGAGGTACAGCAGCAACAGTTGAACGGACTTTCCAGGCGTGTGAGTGAGGTAGAGCAGCTGAATATCGATCTGCGTAAGGCGATGGACTTTGGCAAGGCCATCACTACGATGCAGGGTAGCAGTAGCGTAACCTATAAGCTCATTTCGCTGATTGAGAAAATAACTATAAGTAAAGATATAAGAAAGAATAATCAATCATTACAATGACAGTAGATAGACCACTGAAGTTGGAGGAAATCCAAGAGCGGAATAAGGAGAAGGCCCGCAGGCAAGACAATAAGCAACATTGCCAAAAGATATTACAAGGTATCGGTAAGTTTGATGATAGTACGGCTCATCGTGCCATCTGGGAATTAGTACAGAATGCACGCGACCTCTCTGAGCATTCTCACATCCGCATTGAACTACACGAGGATAAGTTTATATTCGCACATAACGGCAGACCTTTTAATTTTGATAGCCTGAGCTCGCTCATAAAGCAGGTCTCGTCCGAAGAGAAAGAAGATCCTGATGCAGCCGGACAGTTTGGTACTGGTTTTATGACCACCCATAAGTTCAGCCGAGTCCTGGAATTGTTTGGATCCTATGAGATTGCAGAGGGAAAGTATGTATCTTTGGAAACTTCTGATGGGAAGGGGTTTGTTATTGATCGTAGTTCGGACGATCTCCCTGGCATGATTCAATCAATGACAGAACAATTAGGTGAGTTGGACAAATTGCTGGTGAATAAATATAAAGAAGCAACTGCTACGGCACAGCAGGAGACCGTATTTCTGTATCATTTAGACCGTCCAGACAGAAAAAAGGCTGCAAGAATGGGAGTTGAAGCCGCCGTCGAATTGATGCCGTATGTAATGACTATCAACGAGCGTATTGAGCGCTGTACTATACATTTGCAGGAAGGGACGAGCATTGACTTCCGCAAAGAGGACAAACAAGATGCAGAAGGACTTCACTGTAAGAGAATCAGGAAAAATCAGACCCCGATAGATGTCTTTTATTTGCAATCGGAAGATAGAAAGGATATCGTTATCCTACCTTTACGTCAAGCAACCGAGGCTAGGAAGCTGAATAATGTTCCTCGTTTCTTCATCTTCTTTCCTCTATTAGGGACCGAGCAACATAGCATTAACTATATCTTCCACTCGGAGAAGTTTTTCCCTACCGAGCCTCGTGACCTGATTGTATTACCAGATGGAAATAGTGAACATCAAAATAAAATTGATGCTGATGTTGCGTTAATTGATGAGATGTGCAAGATGCTGTTTGACTATCTGAGGGAGCATAGTGCGAATATATCGGGTAGTATTGCTTTGGCACCTGTCGGCTTTGATACAACAGCAATGAAACATGAGTTGGTAGAATACTTCAAGTCACTTCACACTAAGTGGGTGGATGAATTTCAGTCTATTCCCTTCATTGAAACGACAGATAAACATGTAAGTATCAGTCAAACGGACAAGATTAAGGTTCTTGATCATACCATTGTAGAGTTTCTACGAGAAGAAGGTAATGAGAAATACCTGAAAGTCGTTTATGATTACGCGAGTAAGGTTTCCTGCCTACCGAAGAAGGAAGAAATTCTTGATTGGAGCGACATTGTCTTTGGATGGAAACCTGAAAAGAGGGAATGGGTTGTGTCGGTAGAGGACATTGTCAACAAGATTATAGAAAACAATGATAAGACTGGTTTACTGGAGTTCTTGATGTACTTGAAGGAGAGTGGACAAACGGAGTATTTTCGTAAGGCTATAATTCCAAATCGAGAAGGTGTACTTTGCTCGATTAACAATCTGCGGAATGGTGAGAATATACCCGACAACCTCTATATGGCCATCAAACCATTAGTACCAGATTTTACCCATCAGTTGGTGGACGAACAATATGTCAAGGTTTACGATGAATGGGTATCGCCAACACGCGAAGATTTGAAGACTGCACTTAATGGTTTTGTGAGTGCCGAGGAGATGAAGCCGAAACCTTACATGAACAACTTAGAAGCAGTTATAGATTTCTGTATGACTTTCCCAACTTCCAATACGAGCAATACTCGTTACCAGGCCATGGAGGTTATTTGCAATATGCACAATAAGCAGATGCAGCTTAATCATGTTCCGCACCTTGGTGACGTGGACAAGGAGCAGTTGATGTATAATGTGGTGTTCGATTCGCTTGTCAAATGGCAATTTAAGCAGATAGAACTTGCAGCAACAGAAGATGCAAAATGGTACGAACAAAATCAGAAAATGTTGTACCAACTTCTGAATGCACTCTCCAACAAGGAACGTCCGACTGCCTATCAGAAGACCATGCAGGATTATGCGATATTTCCTAATCAGAAAGGTAAACTCTGTAAGTGGGACGCACTGCATGTATTAGCCGAGCATGAAGAATATAAAGCTGAAGATATTGATGACTTGATTTCATATTACGAACGGGTGAAGGGAGAGGACATACGTGATAAGTGGGTTACTCCCCGTTTCAAGGACTTTGAAAAGTTCGCTGAGGATAAAGTTAAAGAGAATGTTGCCCGCCCTATTGATGATGCCCTTCAAGAATCGAACTATAGTTCCGAAGTTACTCTTGATATCATCAAGCATCTGGATAGCAAGGATGAGAACTGGGAAGATTGGTTCACTAATATCAATAAAAATAAAGCTGAGATCTTCCTCCACCGCATTGACAATAATGATTTGCCGAATGTATATACACTCTTGAAAGATAAAACTAAGATTAAGTCGCTGGCTGAGCTCGCCGATGATCCTCGGATGCAGGAGATTATTGATGCCGGTCGAAATGCATTGGCTCAAAAAGATTATGAGAATCGTCATAATGATTTCATTCATGAGTTAGGAGACTTTGTAGAGAGACTTCTTTTGGAGAAATTACAAGATGCTATCAACAATGAACAATTGAAAGTCGAGGTTTGTGATCAACAAGGTGGTCAAGACTATAAGGTCTGGGTAGGCGATAAAGTGATATATTATGTCGAAGTCAAATCTCGATGGAGTACCCGTGATTCTGTGGAAATGTCAGCCCTTCAATTCAAAACATCAGTAGAGCAGAAGGAACGCTACTCGCTTTGTATAGTAGATATGACATGGAAGAATACTGAAGATATTGCCGTTCGCAAATATGACGATTTGAAGACTTGTATCAAGCATACCAAGGTCTTGCATGATATTGGTGAGCGCAATGAGTGGTGTATCGTTAGCGTTCAAGATTTCAAAGACCGGCCCCATATCGGAGGGGGGTATAGTTTGGTTGTTCCTCAGAAGTTGGTAGAGCCAAGTGGTACACCTGACTTCTATAATCTGATAGAACGGATTAGGGAAGTGATTGATGGTGAAAGAAATGTAAAAAGCAAGTAATACATGCCGTTACTTTCTGGGAAAGATTCAAAAAAGAAAAACAATAGCATCAGCTAACACCCAAAGTTTGCATTGGTTATATTGACGAGTGGGGTACAAGCCGCATGGCATAGGAGACTCAGCTGGAGCAATGATTTTTGCCTCCAATATTGAGTACGCCATAGAAATGGATGACCATTTCGCACAGACACCAGGCTTCGAAGATTTTACTGGATTGGGTAATGTGAACTTCTATACTGTCGTACATTTCAACTGCTTTCCCTTTGAAGAGGCTACCCGGACAGTAATTCGGGAAAACAACCATCTTCCGCTGAAGCCCATCACGAATGAACAGGCTATTGTGGTTGTGTGGGATAAGATTTCCATACGGGGTAAGATGTAGGAGGGGAATCCCGCAATAGTTGTTCAGAGATTTTATTTATCTCTTCAGCTTCCATTCATCATCCACCTCATAGCTGCCATTGCCACCCACTTCCCATTCAGCATTACGGTCGGATGCTGATGTCTGGTGTGATAGGGCGTTACCCAGAATACCGTTAGAATGACGGGGACTTTGGACTGGCACAGGGTGGAGCTCTTGCAGAGCGGGAAGGAGCGTTTTGAAGTCGATGCCTTCTGAAGCTAAGTTGAAGATACACTTGTGCGTGAAATCGACACAATAATATTCGTCACCTTGTCTGAAAATGGCGAGGTGATTTTCTTTTAATGCCACTCCTAAGTCTTGTTTCTCAGTTGATGCAGCCAGATTATTCAGTACTTCTACGGCAAAGCCATTGTTGGGTTTACTGTGTGGCTCTATATAAATAAGGTGGGGATTCTCAATCTTCCAAATGTGGCACAGAATATCGCGTTCCGTCTCGTTGGTAGGACAAAATGCCTGGACACGGCGCAGCATGAAGTTGAACTTCAACACCTTTTGCACGTTATCGCTTAGGGCAACCTCCCTGCCACCAAGCAGTTTGAAGCGACCTTTGGCAATGCGGGTACCATACTGTCGCCATAACATTCTGTTGAGTTCGTAGGCAATCATCCGTGGATTATCCTCCAGCATGGCATCCACATAGAGTTCCACCTTATTGACTCGTTCTTCTTCGCTCATGAAATGTTGCAGCTGTTTGATGGAGAGCATGCTGCCACCTTTATACACCGCCTGTTTGTGATGATCCACTATCATGTAACCGTATGGCTTGTCCTTTGAACCGAAGAAGATGAGCGAGAAACCAAATTTCTTTTGCATGATGTCCGCCAACTCACCACGGCAGGAAACCATGTTACGGTACTTTTTCATAATAGCCCCCAACTGCCTACGGCGTTTGTAGGATTCCTTTTCATCAATAACAGAAAGCTTTGCAGCTAAGTCATTCATGGCTATCTTGGTGCGTACTCGACCGCCACGTGCTATTTCGAGATTACCCTCACGCTCAAAACATTCATAGCCGCATGCCTCCATGATAGCTTTGAACTGAGTAAACGAATTGAACTTGTAACCAAGGGCTTCCTTCAAGAACAGGCTGGCCCGCAATTCCTCATCTTCGCCAACAATTTTGTTGATGGCTCCCTGCGAGCGGATGCGCTCATGGTTGTGATCTATCTTCTGCCCGTTGGGATTCACCCGACTGGTGATGATGTGTAGATGATTATTGTCGGTGTCATGATGTGCATAGATGAGAAGCGGCTGCCCTACATCATCATAGCCCATTTCATGGAGATACTGATGGGCAATATCCAGAAGCTGCTCCTGGGAGTATTCATGTCCCCGGCAGGAAATGGCAACATGGAACTGCGCCTTGCGGATATGCTCGTTTCTTGCCGAATAGTCCATCAGATACTGTTGCAGCTGCTCGGGAGTGTAGCCATCAACCGTGCCAACATATCCGAAATTCTTCATTTCAAGGAGCACGGCCTGGCCTTTGGCTACCTTTCGCTCGTTGTACTCGACGGCATGGAATGTTGTGCTGGAGGGTAGTATGGTTGCTATCATGTCGTTTATTGTGATTTTACGTTATCGCGAGAATATGGAAACGGTAAATCGGTATTTACCGATTACGGTTTTTCGCTTTATCGTGTTAATCGTTTGACTATCTGATGCTGTTCCAGTTTTATCGCTGTCAAGAGCTTTTGCAGCTCTTCGATTCTGGGGTACAACACGTTCTCGAAGAAAGGCACTGTCAGCTCATTGGTTATCGCCAGTTCGTTGGCACGCTTGACCACCTGGTTGAAGTTGCTGCCCATCCATGCCAAGTCCTGCTGATACTTCTTATAGAAGGCTGTCATCTCATTGAGCGCGGCTATCTTCCGCTTTGTTCCCGTGTCGTCAAATTGCTTGATGGCATCCCAAATCATACTGCTGACCGTCTTGTAGTTAGCAGCCTTCTGCTTGATCAACTCGGCATCCTGCGCTGAAATCCTTATCCAAAGCCTTTTCGTTTTCCGTTCCATATTCTCCCGTTTATATTCTGAGCTGCGAAGAATAATCCCCAACTTGACAGAGTTGGCAAGTTACTTTTGTCCGCACAAAAGTACAACTTGCTACCCAAACTCCGGTAAGGGAAATGTAGTCCCGCCATTTGCTTGTCTGACTTAAAGTTAGCAAGATATGACGAACCACTGTGTTCCTCGGCTTCTTTTTCAATAAAAGTGTTTTCGTGAAATCGTGATAATGAAATCCCGATTTAGCGATGTAGGGATAAACCGACGACATGAGACCGTTTCTTCACAAAATATCGAGGAAGTGAAGTCGTGAAGTAGTGATATTGCGAGAATGTTAAATCGCGAAATACTTGCTGAAAACCAATACTTTAGATGCCGAATTATTTGCTTTTCTCAGTTATTTTTCATATCTTTGGTATGGCTAATAATGTTTTAAGATGCAAGTATTTCTCTTCGTATATATCCTGTTCAGAGCCATCTTCCAGCTGATAGGTTGGGTGATTCAAGGCTTTCTGTATGTTTTGTGGATGCTCTTTGGCGGCATCGCTTACCTGGTGAATTATCTGATAGAACGCAAAACATAAAGCCATGCCTCGAAGGGGAGGTATGGCTCTATGTGGGTGTGAGATTTATTCATCATTCATCTGATTGCCTTCTGGAGGTTTACCGCATGTCGTTCGATGGTCGATTTCAGCACCTTCGCATAAATCTGCGTGGTCCGGATGTTCTGATGCCCCAACATTCGTGCGACGTTCTCTATGGGCACGTCGTGGGCAAGAGCCAGCGTCGCAAACGAGTGCCGGGCAATGTGGAAGGTCAGGTTCTTGTTGAGTTTCATGGCTGCCTGGATGAGATGCAGGTAGTCGTTTGCCTTTTGATTGGATATTCTCGGCAACTTGAAATCATACTTTTTGAGCACCTCCATTGCCGGTTTGAGAATGGGAGTGAAGAATTTAGAGCCAGTCTTTAATCTGCTTCCATCAATATAATACAATGTTCCCTGCAGTTCCGTCATCGTATCAAAGCTAAATGATTGAACATCACAATATGCCAAACCAGTATAGGCGGCGAACACAAACAAATCTCTGACCTTATCCAGTTTCCCCTCCAGTTTTATTGTCCGGAGTTTTTTTAATTCAGCTTCAGAAAGCGGCTCACGCTCCTTACACTTGCCCCGCTTGAACTTAACCAAGTCATAAGGGTCAATATTTATGACATTTTCTGTAGCAAGTCTTTTTGTATAAATACGAATGTTCTTGTGATAGTTGTTGATTGCCACATCAGAACGTGTGCCATCCCTAAGCCATTGATCAAAGGCTACCAGGTTTTCTCGCGTTAAGTCTTTCGTGGTTTTTATCTGACCAAATCGTCTGATAGCTTCTAGAGTGCAAATTTTATGTTTACGAGTACCTTCACGTATGTTTTCCTGCTTTATGGATTGCTCCATGTACTGCAAGAAATTTACAGAGTTTTTACTCTTAGCAAATGGGTTGTCTCCTGTCTCGTAATAATAGGAGTCAAACTTCTCAACGGATAGCTTATCGTCAAGAACACTCATTGCAGCCAGTATCTGCTCACATCTTTTCTTGATAGCAAGTACCTTGGAAGAACTTACAAAATTTTCCAGTTCATCAGGGGCTACATCACCAAGAGAAATATATTTCCTCTCAGTCCTGCTGATATAGACTCGTACTTCGACTTTCCCTTTGCCACGTTTTGCAGCAACCTTTTTCCGATCATAGATGACCACAACTTCCTGTTTTGCCATATTAACAACATTTTAGTGTGGATGGAGAAGATTGTGGAAAGTGGTAACACATTCTGTATTCTGGTAACACAAATTGGTAACACATTTTATTCCCGAGAGCTCCTTTTTGCTCCCATTACTTCCCATTAGCCACAGGAAAATCCTCTTTTTACATGGTTTGTGATTCCGTTGGGGTTCGAACCCAAGACCCACAGCTTAGAAGGCTGTTGCTCTAATCCAACTGAGCTACGGAACCATCCTTTTTGGTGTGCAAAAGTAATACTTTTATTGCAATTAACCAAATTTATGACATAGTAATTGCTACGAGAGGACTATAAGACTGTTTTCTTTACCCGCTCTGTAGGTTGCTTATCTTTCGCACGGAAAGTGCTAAACCAGCTTTTTATAAGCTGCTCTCCCCTCACTGAACGACTTACTTATACTTTGCAAGGAAGTTGTCGGCTTGCGCATTACCAAGTTCTTTTGCCTTATTAATATTCTTCAATCCCTCTACCTTATCCTTCAATTCGCATTGTGAAACGCCAAGAACAAGATAGGCTTCAGCAGCATTAGGATCGAGCTTAATGGCTTCTTCTGCCGCACTCTTTGCCGTATCATACTTACCTAAACGCAACAGAATACTAGCAGCCTCTATGGGATAAAGTGGCTCTTTAGGATCTAAACGTGCAGCGATGGCTATGTCTTGAATGGCTTGCTGCCACATCTTAGCTTTCACCTCACACTGCTCACGATTATAATAAAAAACGGATGACAAGCGCCCTAGATTGAAATACTCATACGTGTAATAATCCTTTATAGCCAAACGATACTGCTCCATCTTCTGATATTGCTGCCCACGTGCAAAGAAATAAGGTGCCGAAGTGGCTACGTATGGTGTATCACAGAGCTGAATACTTTGGTTAAGCAACTGCAATATCTCATCGTCTGAAGCATTCAAACGTTGCTTGCTCTGTGCCATTTCAAGATAGAGTTCAGGGTTCTTAATATCTGTCTTTGTCAATGCTTCAAAGGCTATATATGCTCCATGATAATCGCCCTTAGCATAAGTAATTTGCGCTTGCAAATGTTTATAGATATTAGCAGCTTTCAAACTATAAGCTATTTCAGCTTCCTTCATCGCTTTGTCAAGACTCCAGCCTTGTGCCTTCACTTTGTCGGCTAACGCATCATTAACACTTGCAAGGTAAATATTGCGTGCATAATTGAAGTGGGCCTCATCCTTAGCTGTTGCATTGGCTATAGATTGCAGCATCGTTTTATCCGCACCTGCCAAATCGCCTTGTGCCAACTGACGATTAGCGTAATTATTATAACCATCAGTAGCTTTTGGGAATTTTTGTATAAACTCTTGAACTGTAGCAATATATACCTCTGGCGACTTCTCGCTTGCTAACATCATAGCAATTAAAGCTTCGCTTTCAGTTTCAGGCAAACCAATACGAATGGTACTCAATCGCAAGGTTGCATTGTTCTGTGTCAATCCCACTAGCTTATAATCGCGAATGCTAGCTACATCGGTAGCACTCTTTTGAGACGATGAAGCATTAAACAAACCTATTACCTGCCCTTTTTCATTGATCACTGCTGTACCATTCATTTGATCAGTAGCCGAAGCGTTCAGCACACTATAATTATATTGTGTCATAAACTTCTCAACACTCGTTACAGTAGCCTTCATAGGCGATCCTTTAGAGGACGAAGGGGTTATCCAAACCGTTTGATTGTTATTCACACTCGTTGCCAAAGGTGCAGCTGTAACTTTTCCCTGTACACGAAACTTAGCAAGGTTGTAAATTTCATCAGCACCAAGTAAGCACTCCACATCGTGGCGCACTCCTTTGGCATCGATTACTGTGGCTTTAGCTGCTCCCACAAAGGGTGTCCATGCACTCACCCCAATACCATCAGCACCTATAAACACCCCATTAGCCGTACTTAGCAACGATCCATCAGCCTTAAAGGTGGTGAGCGTAAAACAACATCCAGCAGTCTTCTTTACTCCAGAAGATTGGGCTATAGCATACTGCACTTGAAAGATCAAGGCTAGTAAGATAATAATCGACTTTACTATTTTCATAAGGCAATATTCTATTTAGATTGTTTAATTAATTCACGTGCATTTTGAAGTGCAGCTTCGGTAATATCAGCACCCGATAACATTTGAGCTATCTCTTGCACTCGCTCCTCATCAGACAACTCGCGCATACGACTATGGGTGCCGTCCTCTGCCTCTTCTTTCTCTACTTTATAGTGCGAATGTCCAAGGGCAGCTATCTGTGGCAAATGGGTAATAGATAGTACCTGACGATCAGCATTACCCATCTCCTTCATAATCAGTGCCATTTTCTCAGCTATCTTGCCGCTCACACCAGTATCTATTTCATCGAAAATGATAGTAGGTAATTTCACTGCTCCACTCAACATCGCTTTCAACGACAGCATCACACGAGCTATTTCACCACCCGATGCCACTTGTGCAATAGGTTCTAGTGCGGTACTAGTATTAGCCGAGAAAAGGAATTGCACCTTATCTCTACCATCCAACGATAAAGTTTTTTCAGCAATTTCTACCTTAAATTGCACCTTAGGGATACCCAATGGCACAAGCCGTTTACCCATTTCGTTTTCTATCGTCTTAGCAGCCTTCTTACGAACAGTGGTCAAAGTCTTGCCCAGCTTTTCTGCCTCAGCTTTCCAGCGCCCCACTACCCTTTCCAGTTCAGCCGTTTCCTCATCGCTATTATCTATCTTTTGCAACTGCTCGTCTAGCTCGTTTTTCAGCGCAATGAGTTGGGTATCACTACTTACATGATACTTCTGCTCAAGCGTAAATAGCGTGTCGAGCTTCTGATTTACCTCCTCCAAATGAGTAGAATCATAGTCGATATTCTCGCTCTCTGCACTCACTTCGCTCGCAATATCTTTCAGTTCGATATAAGCTTCGTCCACACGAGCAGCAGCAGCCTCTATCTTAGGATAAACGCTTGTTACTTTGTTTAAGATTTCCGACACGGTACGCAACTGGTCAATGATAGCATTATCATCACTCAACAAACCATTCGCTTGATAGAGCGCACTCTTAATCTCTTCCGCATGCGACAACATTTTGCTCTCTTGTTCTAGCTCTTCTTGCTCGCCAGACACAAGGTTTGCACTTGCCAACTCATTGTATTGGAAACGCAAAAAGTCCTCATTCTCCTTAGCCTTAGCTAACCTTGAGGTAAGTTCAGCCAATTGTTTCTCGGCGTTTTTGTATTGCTGGAAAGCCGCTTTATAGGCTGCCACTTCTTTCTGATCGCTAGCAATGGTATCAATAACATTCAGTTGGAAATCCTCTTTCTGCAACAAAAGGTTTTGGTGTTGAGAGTGAATATCAATGAGTTGTTCGCCCAATGTGCGCATATCTTGCAACGAAACAGGGGTATCATTGATAAAAGCACGCGACTTGCCATTCGAGGTAAGTTCACGGCGGATAATGGTATCCTCTGGCTCAAAGTCAATATCTAGCTCCTCAAAGTAAGCCTCATAATTATACTTTGAAAGGTCGAAATGTGCTTCAATAGTACACTTTTTCTCCCCCATCTTAATCATCTTGCTATCGGCACGATTACCTAGCAGTAGCCCGATAGCTCCAAGAATAATGCTCTTACCTGCTCCTGTTTCACCCGTAATGACAGAAAAACCAGCGTGGAAAGTTATATCGAGCTGATCGATGAGTGTAAAGTTTTTTATATAGATTTTCTTCAGCATAATCGTCTTAATATCAATTAGTTATAAAACATCACCTTTTGCCTTGTAAAAGGTTACCTTTTACTCACTAAAAGGTTACCTTTTAAGGCGTAAAAGGTCATCTTTTACTTTCTTAAAGGATAGCCTTTAGTTCGTTGACAATATCTTTCGCAACTTCGGGCTTTGATTTCTTCTCAAAGCATAGTTTTTTATCGTGCGAAATGATCGTGATTTGATTATCGTCAGAACGGAAAGTAGTTCCTGGAATACGGGTAGAATTTAGCACGATGAAGTCGGCATTTTTCCGCTCCAACTTGCGTTGTGCATTAGCCTCTTCATCGGTTACCTCAAGCGCAAAAGCTACGATGCGTTGCTTTGCTGTTTTTATTCTCCCCACAGCAGCAGCAATATCTTGCGTGGCTTCGAGCTGGAGAGTTAGCACATCTTTCTCGCGTTTTATCTTCGTATGGGCAATTGCCATAGGTTTAAAGTCGGCTACAGCAGCACAAAGGATAGCAGCATCGGCACGAGGGAAACACTCCATAACGGTGTCGTACATTTCTTGAGTCGACTCTACATCAATGCGCTCAATGCCTGCACTGCAATGCAAGCTGACAGGACCTGCCACTAGCACCACCTTAGCCCCACGCTTATAACATTCTTCGGCAAGACTAAAGCCCATTTTGCCAGAAGAATAATTACCGATGAAACGCACAGGGTCGATCTTCTCATAAGTAGGGCCAGCCGTAATAAGGACGGTCTTTCCAGTCAAGTCGGCTTCGTTTTGAGAGCCGCTGCTTACGTTTTCGGAAAGCTCAGTAACTCCATTTTCAGGGCTAGAAAAGAAGTAATCAAGCTGTTCTACTATTTTCACAGGCTCTTCCATACGTCCTTTTCCTTCTAGTCCGCTAGCTAAAAATCCGCTGGCTGGTTCGATAATATAATTGCCATAGCTACGCAACACCTCTATATTATGTTGGGTGGAAGGGTGCTGAAACATATCCAAGTCCATCGCTGGAGCAATGAATACAGGAGCTTTCATGGATAAATAGGTGGTAATGAGCATATTATCTGCCACACCGTGAGCCATTTTTGCAAGCGAGCTAGCTGTGCAAGGCGCAATAATCATAGCATCTGCCCATAGCCCAAGATCGACATGCGAATGCCATGTGCCATCACGTTGGGCAAAAAAATCGCTAATAACAGGTTTGCTGGTAAGTGCGGAAAGGGTTATGGGAGTGATAAACTCCTTCCCACTAGGGGTTATAACCACCTGTACTTCAGCCCCTTTCTTTATTAGTTCGCGTGCTATTAAGCAACTCTTATAAGCTGCTATCGAACCCGTGATACCCAATACTATTTTCTTTCCTTCTAGCATATTAACATCATTTTAAGACAGGTTTTAACCCTTCATACGATTATTAAACTCACGGAGACGGATGATAGTGAGTACTTGTTTGGTATTGTAAGTGAAATCGTTGCCAAGCATCCAACTAAAATATCCCGGATCACGATGTAATACTTCAGCCACATCCCAGCCTTTATATTTACCAAAATTGAACACCTCATGGCGACGAGGATTGCCCTTTTCGTCCACAAGGATATTACCGTCCTTATCGGTTTCGTCTTTCCAAACAATGCGACCAGCAAAGTCGACAAAGTTGTTCATCTTTGAAAATTCAGCCAAACTATCAACATTGTTTTCAAGAATGCGTTCCTCGTCCTTCTGTCTCTCAGCCGAGTACATCTCTATTTCGCCTTGTAACACTGCCCAAGTGGCTTCGGTATCTTGGTCGGCACGATGAGCTTCAAAGTCATCTTCCATTTTTCTACCACAATAAAATTCGTAAGCAGCAGCAAGGTTACGGCGTTCCATCTTATGGAAGATGTTCTGTGCATCTATCAGTTTGCATTTAGAAAAATCAAACTCTACACCTGCTCTAAGAAATTCTTCTGCCAACATCGGTACATCAAAACGATTAGAATTGAAACCAGCAAAATCGCAACCAGCAAATTTCTGAGCCAACTCTTTGCCTTTCTCTTTGAAAGTTGGGGCTTCTGCCACATCAGCATTAGTAATTCCTGTTAAGGCTATCACCTCTTCAGGGATTTGCTTTTCAGGATTGATAAAGATGTTTTCGCGTTCTTCCCTACCGTCAGGATACGCTTTGATATAGGATATTTGGATAATGCGATCATTAACAAGGTCGAGTCCTGTTGTCTCAAGATCGAAGATAATTAATGGTCGAGTTAAGTTTAACTTCATGCTTTCGTTGTGTATTTAAATCAAAAAAAGAGAAAGCTCAAAGAAATAAATATTCTCTGTGCTTTCTCTTTTACTATCTTATTTATCTATTAGTCATTCAAGAGCATAGGCATGATAAGCATCAATACGTCCTCATTCTCTGGCTGCTTACCCGGAACAATAACACCAGCACGTGAAGGATCGGCCAACTGTATGGTTATATCATCACCTTCTAGGTTGTTTAATATTTCAAGCATGCTTGCACCCTTGAACCCAATACTCATAGCATTACCAGCATAATCGCAAATAACGCTCTCCTTTGCGCTTGTAGAGAAGTCGATGTCTTCCGCATTAAGCGTTAGCTGTCCGTTCTCAATATGGAAACGAATGAGCTGTGAAGACTCGCTTGCAAAAGGTGAAACACGGCGAATAGCACCTATGAGGGAGCGACGATCAATGGTAATTTGGTTAGGATTGGTTTCTGGAATAACGCTGTTATAGTTAGGGTATCTGCCTTCGATTAAGCGACAAGAAAGATAGCCTTCAGCATAAGATATTTCGGCAGAACGCTGATCGTAACGGATAACAACATCGCCACCATCCTTTGTTAGCACATTTTTTAGCAAATTGGCAGGCTTCTTAGGAAGGATAAAAGCAGAAGGAGTATCGCTCTTAATGGTGAAAATCTTGTTGCGTACAAGCTTATGCCCGTCGCTTGCCACGATAGCCAAGCTGTCGGCAGAAAGATCGAAATACAAACCATTCATCACTGGTCGAAGCTCGTCTTGAGCAGTGGCGAAGAGCGAACGATTGATATTTTCAGCCAATATGTCAGCGTCAATGGTGATTGTTGTTGCACCTGCAGCTATAGGTTGAACTTTTGGGAACTCATCGGCAGGCTGTATAGGGAAATTGTATGAGCCGTTTTGATAAGTGATATAAATCTTTTGCTCATCCATATTAACATCAAGAGAAAGGGGCTGCTCTGGCAATTCTTTTACAGCATCAATAATTGTACGATTATTAACAGCAAAGCTAGTCTCACCCTCCGCACTATCAAGATTGATGGTGCTGTGCATAGTGTTCTCGCTATCCGACGCAGTAATCGTCAACTGGTTATTCTTGATTTCAAACAAAAAGCTATCTAAGATGGCTAGCGAATTTTTGCTAGCAATGACCTTAGACAAGGTTTGTAACTTGCTGCTCAACACAGAGCTTGAAAGATTAAATCTCATCAATATATCTTGTTTAGTTAATACTCTACATTCGGTGTGCTGGAAAGATACATAAAATGGCTTTCGCCAACACACTACGATTAGTTTACAAAAATACAAAAAACGCACATTATTAACAAAAAATAGAACGTAAAAGTTTTTGTTTTTAGAACTATTTTAGTAATTTCGCAGACAGAATAATTAAATAAATACGATAAAAATATATGGATTTAACAGGTAAGGTTATCGCAGTATTGCCTCCACGTGAAGGAACTTCGGCTCGCGGACCATGGAAGTCGCAGGAATATGTTATTGAAACACATGATCAGTTTCCACGTAAGATGGTTTTCAATATCTTCGGTGCAGAAAAGATTGACCAGTTTGCTATCAAGGCTGGCGAAGAATTGACCGTTAGCTTCGATATAGACGCTCACGAGTACAATGGTCGTTGGTTTAACAACATTCGTGCATGGAACATTCAGCGCATAGATGCTGCCGCTGCTCAAGCTGCTAGCCCTATCCCTGCTGCACAGCCACAGGCTGCTCCACAAGCACCTACTCCTTTCCCTCCAGCAACAGAAAGTGCTGACTCGACAGACGATCTTCCTTTCTAAAAAAAGGATAAGAAAAACACAAGAGAGCGTAATATAACAGCCCTTGTATAAACAATAAAAGCACCAATCGGTATAAAAACCTTTGGTGCTTTTTCGTATCCTATCGAGGTAAATTAATTATTTAATTGGTGATTTTACCCTCGTAGAAGTATTCTTCCTTGCTATTAACGCGCTTCAAAAGGGCTTTTACATAAATATTTTTGCTATCTTTCTTATTAATCAAAACATAGCTACCCATCTCAAAACGATTGTTAACGCTATTACCTTCTAAGCCTGTCCCAATCACTTTCCAAGCTACATCGCTCGCATTAAGATCTATCTTCTTATTATTTGATGTGGCAGGAATCGTAAAAATAGCATAGCGACTAGTGTCAAACAGACCTGTTACTTTAACTACAAAATTGCCATCTACTTCCGTTAGGCTTGCTCCGCCTGAACCAAGCGTGGGATCATCATTGTTACTACATGAGGTAAAGGCAAACATAACAGCTATTGCTACTACTGCTAAAACCGAAAACGCTTTCACTCTAAATAATCTTGTTTTCATCGTCTATAATTCTTTATTTTAGTTATCAAAAATAGCATCACGCTATTACATAATTCTTATTTTGATGCAAAATTAATACAGAACGAACAATTCTGCAAATTCATTAACATTTACTATGGGATATTAGCGTTTTATTAGTTTTACAAAAAACAAAACTATATATTAAAAGAAATCGCTTCTACACAGCAAGTTTTGTTGTATAGAAGCGATCATTTAATAGCTTATTAATACTATAAAGATATTCTCTGTTTAACCTTGTAGCTCAATATCATTAATTAGGTAGTTGCCAAGAAGATAATACTTGATCTCTACTTACATTTTCAACCTTATTTTCTATGTCATCAGGTAGATTACAGAAGAAATCAATATTAGTCCTATCTTGTAAATCCTTAATGCTTACAACATGTATTTTTAAAGTCGTATCTGCATCTTTGTTAGATACATTCTCATACCAAAAACCAATAGCTTTATACTTCCATTGCCCCTGACCTCTTTCTTTGTATTGAAGCAACTGTGCTGCAAAGAAATACTTCGGTACTAGCAAGCCTTTGAAGTTTTCCAACAGGTAGCTTGGATTATCTATAGTACCTCCACGACATATATACAATACTGCATCTGAACATGAATGTAATTCTTCCTTAAAGTTCTCACGAGTCCAGTTTTCCATAGCTTGCCATACATGTTGATTAAAATAACTGTATTGAGGCTGCATATTACTCATATAGAAAGTCTGATCATTTGCTTGACGAGACGACTTTCTATCTCCAGAAGGACATAAGTGTCCACGATCAAAACCACGACCGAAGTTAAGAACCTCCAAATAAGAACCTTTTGGCAACATAGGATCGAAAGTAAATTGATCACTCTTTGCACGTTTTACGTTATCTTCTGTATTCTTCTTTGTTAAAGTCCAACATGACCAACGATTAGACATCTTTTCCTTATCCCACTCAACACTATAATTAACATCACCGTTATCGAGCGTATGGGTTATAAACAAACTATTTCCTCCCTTTAATTTTGGAACTTCAAGATTATCTGAGAAAGAGTTAGTAACACCGCCTCCCCCTGGAAGTCCACCTGGATTTTTGCCATCATCGTTATTTCCTTGTTCTGGTTTTACTCTAACTTCATCATCAACAGTACATGAAGTGAAACCCAGCGCAAAGACAAAGGATAGTAACAAAGCAAAGATTGTTGTTTTTTTCATCTTGTCTGATTACCTAATTAGTTAATATAGATGTTTATTATGATTATTATTATGACACAAAGATACAAAAAAAAGTGCGAACAAACGTATATGCAACTACGTTTATTCGCACTTTATTTCTTAAATGTAAGAGGTATCTAGCTTACTTCTTCAACTTACCGTAACGGCTCATGAAGCGGTCAACACGACCTGCTGTATCAACAAGCTTGCTCTTACCTGTATAGAAGGGGTGAGAGGTACTTGAGATTTCGACTTTTACCAATGGGTAAGTTTCGCCTTCAAACTCTACTGTTTCGTTTGTCTTACATGTAGATTGTGAAAGGAACATATCGCCGTTAGACATATCCTTAAATACGACGGGACGATAGTTTTCTGGATGAATACCTTGTTTCATTTTATTTATTCTGTTTAATTATAATAATCGTTTTCTGTATAAGAACCACTAAGCACATTAACTAGTAGATACTCAACAGGGTGCAAAATTACGAATAATTCTGCACCCTGCCAAATATTTTAAGTACTTTATACCTTTATCTATTACTTAGCGTAGGTAACAACTACTTCCTTTACACGAATCTGACGACCGCCACTATCCTTTGTATAATCATTTACAATAGTAACAACTTTGCTATTTAAACCACTGAAAGAAATCTTATCATCGCTATCTTTGTTAATCTTAACTTTCTTTGTGCCACTCTCTGCATAAGCTTCATCGTTGCCATTGAATGGTCTATTACCTTTAGTATCTCCATTATCAACAACAATTTCAATCTTTACAATTTCCTTTTCAGCTACTATCTCAAGTTGGTTCTTTGCATACAAACGTACTGCAGGATACTTAGCATGATATAAAGGAGGAGTATGACCACCCTTATTTGTTGCAGTAAACGTCACTCCATTAACTTTGAAAGTTGGACTTTTTTGGTTAGAAGTAACATCAGCTCTTTTCATTGAGTAAGTTACAGTTGTACCAGCAGCAGGAGTTTCTGTGCTACCACCTGTACCTGGCTGTGTACCTGGAGTAGAAGGGTCTGAGTCAGCATGAGTAGCAGTACCATCACCTATAATCTTAACTATCTTGCTCTTCATATTAAACTGATAAATATCACCCTTTTTCTTATTGTGATACTTCGTCAAAAGACCTTTAATGATAACTTCTTGACCGACCTTTAAATCTCCTTTCGCTCCAAAGTCTGCACCATTTAAGCCCTTACCAGAATATATATAGAGAGTCTTATCTGTTCCATTAGTAGAAACATAATAATCCATGCTCTTAAACTTAGCATTATAATTCTCTACACTAGCAATTTTACCTTTTACATAAGCCTCGCCATCAAGCACGCCATCAGCCTCTGCCTTTATCTTTTCTACAGCCTGCTCGGGTGTCCATGCGGTTTCCTCTGTATTCAAATCGGCTGCAGGTGCAGGTGCAGTACCACCTGCCTTTTTACCATTCAACTCATAAATATAATTTTTAGCAGCGAACTCTTTAGTTCCCTTAAAGTTAACCAATTTACCACAGACAGTAACTTTATCACCATTCTTGAGTTGGTCGTTTGAAGTAAATTTAACATTACCAAGGTACTTGCCGCCGAAAACAACAAGTTTGTTGCCTGTGCCGTCATCTGTCAAGGAATATCCTGCCGAGCCATATTTAGCATCAAAACCCTTATAATCGGTTACAGTTCCAGCTACATACACTTCTTTATCTAAGTTCTGACCTGCTGTAATGTATGCCAAAGCTGCAGCCACATTAAATGGATCGGCTTGAGTACCAGTGCCTTTTGCTTCGCTAGTAGTAGCACCGCCTGTATTATTATTATTGTTTTCAAAGTTGATGCTATAAGGAGCAGGAACATCTGAACAACTTGTAAAAGCAGTAGCCGTAAACGCTAGTGCCATCAATGGAATTAATATCTTTTTCATGTTGCTTTAATTTTCTATTTTATTTAAAGATTGATTTAGTTTATTGAGATAAGTTTACTTCCTGCATTAAACTCTAATGTTCCGTTATAGTTTTTGAGTTTGCCCGCAACAACAACTGTCTTACCCAACGCTAGTTGGTCGGCAGAAGTAAAATCGGCACCATTAAGATACTTACCACGGAACACCTCCAACTCATTATTAGTGGTTCCATCTTGTGATATGCTATAAGTATAATTATGGTATTGTGCATTAAAACCACTTGCTGCTAAAGTAGAAATCTTACCCTTTACATACCATTCTGTTGTGCCAGCATTACCCGAATTGATCAAAGCCAACGCACGTGTAACATCCATAGGATCGGCAGCAGTACCTTTACCAGTACCCTTTAAGCCTGCCAAAGGATCAAGAGGAGCTTTTACCTCTTCAACATCATCAATAGAACGAATTATGATTTCCCAAAGATTATTATAACGCTTAAAAATTCCTGTTATATTAACCTTCTTACCTACAGGAACAGGAAGGCTTGCAAACTTTGCAAAGTTGCTATTGTACATTACAAGGGTTTTGCTATCTTGCTCGTTCAAGCTCCAACTAACACTACCTGCACCACCATTTGCATTGGCGTATGTAGTAACATTGACTTTAGCATTGAAATCATAACCCGACTTAAGACTTACATTCTTGATAACACCAAGTTTACCTGCGTCTGCATCAAGGTTCCAAGAACCATCAAAAACCTTTGGTTCTACCTTATTATTATTACTTAATATCTTAAAATGTTCATTCCAAACGAACTTATTAATCTTACCTAAAGATCCACTTCCTAATGCTCCTATCTGTGGCTGAAGTCCATAGTTGCCAACACAAAGTCCCTTTAAGCTAACCAACACTTCAGCTCCTAAAGGTAAGTAACCGTATGTATTGCTCTGTGCTACCAATACACTTATAGCACCTGTAGCATCTTGCAACACAACCTCTTGGTAAATATTACCTTCTTTATCAGAACTTGTTACAACACCTTTTACTTGGATATCCTCTGTTATCTCCTTAAAAGCTTTATTTGTTGCAAAAGCAGAAGCAAATTTCTCTTTCAACTGAGCAACCGTCAACACGTTGCTTTCTGTGAGCGCATTGTTACCATAAGGACTTTCAGAGCCCTGTGGTGCAGCATAGTTTTCGCCCATACATGAAGCAAAGAGCGTTATTGCTATTGCAGCTAATGCTAAGAATTTAAAATTTCTCATAAGATAATTATCTAGTATAATTTAGAATTTATAAGCGATGTTCAACATTCCGTTAATACCATAAACATAGTAAAGCTTAGGATTTTTACCGAAATCGTAAGCACGACCCATTGTTGCACCTGTTTTTTTATTAACCGTATAGCTACTTCTACCATACTCATAACCACCACTTACTATCTTCTGATTGTTCAAAATGTTAGTTACCATCAAATTGATAGACAAACTCTTGCGCCCGATATAAATACTCTTACCTATAGAAGCATCAAGCATAAAACCTCCATGACCTTTTGCTTGAGGAGCAGGATTGTAATAACCCTCTGCATCAATACCTCCAAATGCTTGTCCCATAGTCCATAGCGTAGAGCCATAACGTTGGTTAGGAGAGTAAGACAAATATATTCTGTCATAGTAGTTACCTGCTAAATCAATATACCATCCGCCCTTATGGAAGCTCAATATAGCACTATATGCAGACAATGGAGTATTTGCCTCACGCATACCATAATTATAAACAACATCTTTATAGAAGGTACTCTTTGTAGAGTTCATGTAAACAACATCTGCATTATTCACATTCTTAGCCTCTTGCCATGTTGCCAAAGTCTTGAAATTTAAGAAGTTTGTCAACTTGAAATCCAATCCAAGTTCTACACCATATAAACTCTTCTTAATATTAGTCATACTAACATAAGTAAACGAGTTGACATCATCAAAGAAGAAGTTCTGCCATTCAGTAACATGCGTCAAACGATTATAGTATGCACTCAAGTTAGCACGCAACCAGCTACCTGAATATTGATAACCCAACTCAGATGAGAACACATGCTCATTGCGCAAATTCTGAACAAAGTCGTTATTCATTTCAGGCGAAACGAATGCGTTTCTTGCCTCTGGTGCGCGAAGCTCGTATCCCACACCTGCTAACAATGCACTACCACCACCGAGAGTAAAGGTTGCACTTGTCTTAAAACCTCCTGAAATAAAGTCGGCATGACGGCTCTTACCGTATGAATTATCTTGGAACAAACCATTGCGAGTAAAGCCCTTACGATACATATTATCGTAACCCAGCTTAGCTGCTACCATATAATGTACGTTACCAAAGGTTTCAGCATAGTTAGCCCAAAGTTTAGCCTTGCGCACATTAATATTATAGTCGTAACCGAAACGATCGCCCTCATATACCAGCTTACCTAAGCCCATAGTACCCATCGTGTTCAAGTCATACTGCACACGAGGATCGCTTGCTGCGTATGTACCCACTGCATAATTGTTAATATTATGGTATTGGTTAGCACCAAGCAAGTCTTCCATTGTTTGATAATGATGCCCTAAGTTTTGAGCCAACACAAAGCCAACATTCAACACTTTATTCTTGCCTAAATGGCTAGTTAAAGTGGAAGCCAAACTTGTAGTCATATTACGATCTTGACGTGCCTGCAAGTAATAGAGCGCATCTTGCCCATTAGCAGCAGCCTGTGCATTAGCAGCATAAAGGCGATCCCATTGTATTTGGCGATTTTCCTTCACACCCCAATAAGCCACAGCACTCTTCCAATCGTCAAAAGCTTGTGCTGTACGATAACGACTATTCGTATTATGCCATACATCAAAGAAATTGCTTGGCATATTCTTCCAATAGTCTGGTGCTGGATTTTCTGCATTGTTATAATTTAGCTTAGTACTCTTGTAAATACCATACTTTGCAAACAAACTCGTAGTAAGCTTTGTCTTTTTATTGATATTCCAATCCCATGTTAAGAGTGCAGAAGGAGCAAAGTCGTTAATCACACGACTATTACGCTTATGTCCGTTCTGATACCCCCAATAAGGATTGTATTGGTAATCATTAGCCAACCAATAAGCCTCATCGGTACTAGCACCTTGTCCAGCACGCTCAGTAGGGTTACCCCATGTAGAGAAGCTCAAAGAATGACCATTGTTCCACTTCTTCTGAACACCGAAGTAATAAGACAAAGAGTTATAGAAAGTGCCTTCTACATAACCTCTGTTTGCCCAACGATAACCTATGCTCGCAGCAACAGCCCACCCTTTAGCATTAAAGCCACTAGCATAATTGTACATAGCACGTGCGGTGTAGTTACGATTAGCAGCCGAAAGCGTAATACGATTACCAGCAGCCATTGATCCTGCACGGAAATCGTAATTGTTACTTGCTGCAATACCTGTCATCGAGAAATTGTTGTTCTCGAAAGGCAACGCAAAGTCTACATTACGAGTTTGCTGATTAATACCACCCACCATAGAGTAACGGAACTGTCCACTCTCCATATCGTTCACAGGAGTACCATTGATATAAATTTCATTGTACTTCTGATTTAAGGCACGGTACCTGAAGCGCATCGGCGAGTAAAGATAGCCTATCTGGGAAGCATATACATTACTACTAGAGTTTAGAATAATGGCATTCTCACTCATAGAATTGTCCTCGCCGAGCTGCGACTCGGAAAAGGTAAACGAAGACTCATCCATAATATTTGCCGTTTGCTCCTGCTGTGTAGTAGATTTAGTAGTAGTATTCTGAGCAAATACTGCTGTAGAACTACATAACGCAAGAACAGCTAACGTTAGCTTTTTCTGCATATTATTAATATTAATGTATGTTATATTATGTTTTGCAAAGTAACAAAATATATTTTAAACATAGCATATATTTTCGTTAAAACTTAGATATAAATGCGAGAATATCAAAATAATTACCGAAATTTGTAGCCGACATAAGGTCACAAATTAGCATTAACGACATAATATAATCGTTAAAATAGTTGTGAATATTAACTAAAATATAAAAAAATGAGGAAGCGTTGCTTAATAATTATTTGTTTATGCCTTTGTGCTATAACAACCTATGCGCAAAAGAAGTTTTCTGTATACGCAGTAGGCTTTTATAACCAAGAAAACCTATTTGACTATACACACGATGAGGGCAAAAATGATTACGATTTCACCCCTAACGGTAGTTATCATTGGAACGAAATGAAATACACACATAAGCTAGCCAACATGTCGCAAGTTCTTGCAGAAATGGGTACTGATGTGCTACCAAACGTAGGGTGTGCCTTTATAGGACTAGCAGAATGTGAAAATGAACATGTAGTGAAAGACCTTGTAGCCCAACCTGCTTTGGCACAACGCAACTATCAATATGTACACATAGAAGGTCCTGACAAACGTGGTATTGATTGTGCTTTTATTTACCAGCCAAAGTTCTTTACTGTACGCAATACCAAGCTTGTACCCTACGTTTACGATTTACCAAAGGACAGCACCCGCGCTACCAGAGGTTTCCTTACTGTTAGCGGAACAATGGCAAACGAGCATGTTACCGTAATCGTATGCCACTTGCCAAGTCGTGGTGCAGGCTCTTACTATCGTGAGCTAGGTGCTAAGCAGGTAAAAGTTTTGAAAGACTCGCTGCTTCAAGAAGATCCTAACTGCAAAATCTTTGTAATGGGCGATATGAACGATGACCCAATGGATGCTTCTATGCACAAAAGTCTATCGGCTAAAGCTGAAATAGCCGAGGTAGGTCCTAACGACATGTACAATCCATGGTATAATATCCTTGCTAAGCAAGGTCATGGCACCTTACAATATCAAGGTAAGTGGAACCTATTCGATCAGATTATCCTCTCTCCTAACCTATTAAATAAGGAGGGAACTAAGGATTATACTACGCTAAAATATTGGAAAAGCCAAATATTCCGTCGCGATTACCTCTTCCAGCAAGAAGGCAAATACAAAGGAAACACAAAGCGTACCACAGCTGGTGGTGTATGGCTTGACGGCTATTCCGATCACCTTCCTGTTGTAACATATCTCGCAAAGGAGCAGAAGTAAGACTAGAAGGATAGGACTAGGACTTGACATAATTTACAAGATTAACAAGACTTTTCTAAAAAGACTAGCGATAAAGATTCTTGTAAATCTTATAAATTATGTCGAAAAAGAGAAACAAAGGATTTTGTAAGTCTTGTCTAAAAAATACTGTACATTATGTCTGAAGTAGAGATAGAAAACCATCCTTTTGAGCCTTGGCTTCCTAAACATGCCAAACTACTTATGCTAGGCACATTTCCGCCTGCGCCCAAACGCTGGTGTATGCCTTGGTATTACCCTAACTATACCAACGATATGTGGCGCATCTTTGGTATTCTCTTTCGCAACGACAAACTAGCGTTTGTAGATGAAGTCAATAAGACCTATCGCCTTGAAGCCATTAAAGAGATGCTGATAGAAGAAGGTGTAGCAATCTTTGATACCGCACAGCGCATACACCGCACCACAGGCACAGCTTCCGATAAAGATTTGAAAATCATAGAACCAGCCGATCTTGACGGAATGTTGCGTGCTTTACCAAAATGTAAAGCCGTTATAACTGCAGGTAGGCTTGCCACCGACATCTTCACACGCCACTATGGCATCGATGCTAAGCACTTAAAGATGGGAGAATATACTACTTTCGAGTTTGAAGGGCGCAAGATAAGACTATACAGAGAACCGAGTAGCAGTCGTGCCTACCCTATGAAAGTAGAGAAAAAGGCGGAGTATTATGCACAAATGTTTGAGGAATTAAGCGTTGAATAAATAGCTTTTTTCTCTCTCTCCCTTTCGTACGCACTCCACTTTTCAAAGTGTCCCACATATTTATAAGATAGAAAAATCGTAACACTCTTTTTCAATTTTCAACCAATTCGTTTATGGAAAAAACAACCATTATAGGAATAGCAGGCGGAACAGGCTCTGGAAAGAGTACTGTAGTACGTAAGATAGTAGAAGCATTACCACCCGATTATGTCGCTGTAGTGCCACTCGACTCATATTACAATGACACTACAGACCTCACCGATGAGGAACGTAAAGCGATCAACTTCGATCATCCTGATGCCTTCGATTGGAAACTTCTCATCAAGCATATCAACGAATTGCGCAATGGGCATGCCTGCGAACAGCCCACATACAGCTACTTGCTTAGCAATCGTTTGCCCGAAACCATACACGTAGAGCCTAAACCCGTTATCATCGTAGAAGGTATTATGGCTCTAAGTAATAAGAAGCTCCGTGATATGATGGATCTGAAGGTATTTGTAGATTGCGACCCTGACGAGCGTCTTATCCGTAATATTGAGCGCGATACTATTGATCGTGGTCGCACGGTGTCAATGGTTGTCGATCGCTATCTTAAGGTTCTCAAACCTATGCACGAACAGTTTATCGAACCTACCAAGCGTTATGCTAACCTCATTATCCCACAGGGTGGTGAAAACGTTAAGGGAATAGCCATTCTCTGTAAATATATCGAAGGACTTACACCCTCTATATAAGAAAAGAAGGAAGATACTAACACATTCTATAATAATACATACAAAAAGGAGGTGTACGCACAGTACATCTCCTTTTTGTATGTATTATTATACGTTTTACGAACAATTTCATAACAATTAGAAAAAAAATGATGTTAATAACATCGGAAATAATACTATTATCAAACACAATTTACTAATTTAGCAGCCTATTACCGTTTTTATAACTAATAAATATTAATATGAGAAAAATTTTGAGTTACCTACTTTTCATTAGTTGCATATTAATGACAAGTTGCAGTGAAGACAACACACCAGTGCAACCCACGCTTGCACTTGCTGTTGGCGAAGTATTCCCAACCACAGCTACCGTAAATGTAACGACCACCAACACTAGCGAAGCAGCCTACCTCTGCCTACCCGCAGAAGATGCACCACCTACCAATTATGATGTGTGGCAAAAAGGAAAAGCCTTTAATCCTACCCAAATGCCAAAAATTTCGCTGTCCGATCTAAAGGTAAACAAAACCTATCGCATATATGTTGTGGTTCGTAACAGTGTGTATGCCGATATGCAAAACGTAGAATTTACTACAAAGACACAATACAACATAGAGTCGAATATGACCTATGCTAATGTTACCTATTATGGCGATGCTATGACCGATGGCAACGGCTATTATATGCTTTATTTGGGAACCGATATTGTAACCGATAAAGGTTTGCCTACAAAGGTTAACCAAGACGTGATGCACCTCTATCTAGCCTCAAAACCAAGTATAGACGGAGATGCTATTAGCCTAGCAAGTGGCACCTATACCTTAACAGAAGGCAAGGGTATATATACTGTTTATAGCCCAAGTAGCTTGTTCCAACATAGTACGGGAACAACTGTCGATGGAAAGCTAGAGGGGTATGGTGTGCGCTTTATTTCTACAATCGTAAAAGTAGAAAAAGACAATGAGGGCATTTACACCATTGAAGTAAGCGCACAAAGTGAATACGACCCTGCTCAATATATCCATGCTACATACAAAGGCAAACTTACCTACACAGACCAAGATCCTTCTCACTACAACGCACTACGCCAAGATCTTGAAGTGAAACCTACAAAGATGACAGGAAGATTTATGCCTTACAATTCTGATTTTAGTATTTATTACCCGTTGGCGGAATTAAGCCAGTGCATACTTGACTCTTCCAATGGGTCTATTATTAATGTGATTTAAATATTGCATTGCCGTAAAGGCACTGATTTTA
>QWCK01000419.1_pt2 | contig 91363 bp, 87 predicted proteins | sample 1972571 | NCBI WGS metagenome assembly QWCK01 (sample SAMN09866710, study PRJNA288562) | Human gut metagenome isolate term2_stool, whole genome shotgun sequencing... | isolation source: gut | host: Homo sapiens | place: USA: California | reverse complement strand
TGCTCCTCCTGCATTTGTATCGTCACTTTCACTGCTGTAATTTATTCTGTTTGTAATTGACTTTCCCCCTCACGCGGGAATCTCAAAATACTATTGAGGATTACTTATACTATTCCGTCAGATTAACAAAAACCGATGCTATTATAACCTGCGGCATGCATACAGGCATAACACATCATATTTTTCATTTTATAAAAAATCCCCGGGCAGCATATCCGATATACTGTCCGGGGATAAAATATATTCTATATACTTTTAAAGATTCTTAACTGTTGCAATATCAACCGGTGTCTTCTTGTCAGAAGCAGTCTCTAATGCATGCGCAAGTGCATTGGCTGTATCCATGGCCGTGATACAGTAAACACCTGTCTCGATTGCATTTCTTCTGATAAGGAAACCGTCTCTTGTCTTGTCTCCGTTACCCTGTGTAGGTGTATCGATTACGAGGTCTATCTTGTGTCCGAGGATAAGATCCATGACGTTTGGAGACTCCTGTGATATCTTGTTTACGCGAAGAGCATTTACTCCGTGCTCCTGTAAGTACTTTGCAGTACTTCTTGTAGCGTAAATCTTGTAGCCAAGCTTCTCAAAACGCTTTGCAACGCCTACTGCCTCAGGCTTGTCGGCATCCTTTACAGTCATAATCATCTGCTTGTACTTAGGGAGCTCGACTCCCGCACCCTCAAATGCCTTGTAAAGCGCACCATTGAAGGTCTTGTCGATTCCAAGACACTCTCCTGTTGATTTCATCTCAGGTCCGAGTGAAATCTCAGCGCCACGCAGCTTCTCGAATGAGAATACCGGCATCTTGATTGCAATGTAATCGGCTGTCGGAGCAAGTCCAGGTGTGTAGCCCATGCCCTTTATTGTCTCACCCATGATGATTCTTGCTGCGAGGTCTACAATCGGAATACCTGTAACCTTGCTGATGTATGGCACTGTTCTTGAAGAACGTGGGTTTACCTCGATAACATAGATGTTGTCGTCCATATCGATAAACTGGATATTAATCATACCAACAACATGGAGTGCCTGTGCAAGTCTCTTTGTATACTCAACCAGAGTCTCTTTTGCTTTTTCTGAGATAGTATGTGCAGGGTAAACTGAGATAGAGTCTCCTGAGTGTACTCCTGTACGCTCGATGTGCTCCATGATACCCGGAATCAGGATATCTGTACCGTCACAGATTGCATCAACCTCAATTTCCTTACCCATAAGGTACTTATCTACAAGGATTGGATGATCCTGTGTGATTGTGTTGATGATGCCGATAAACTCTTCGATTTCATCATCATTCCATGCAATCTTCATACCCTGTCCGCCAAGCACGTATGAAGGACGGACAAGTACAGGGTAACCGATCTCGTTTGCTACCTTCTTTGCTTCCTCAGCTGTAAATACTGTACCACCTGCTGCTCTTGGGATACCTGTCTTCTGAAGGATCTCGTCGAAGAGCTCTCTGTCCTCGGCTGCGTCTACATCCTCAGCCTTTGTTCCAAGTATCTTGACACCCATCTTCATAAGTGCCTCTGTAAGCTTGATGGCGGTCTGTCCACCGAACTGTACAACAGCTCCGTCAGGCTTTTCAATATTAACAATGCTCTCAACATCCTCTGCTGTGAGTGGCTCAAAATAGAGCTTGTCAGCAATATCAAAGTCAGTTGAAACGGTCTCAGGGTTGTTGTTTACGATGATTGTCTCCCAGCCTTCCTTGGCAAACGACCATGTACAGTGAACTGAACAGTAATCAAACTCAACACCCTGTCCGATACGGATAGGTCCTGAACCAAGTACAAGCACCTTTTTCTGTGGATTTGTCTCTGCCGCCTCATTCTCGCTGCCGAATACTGAGTAGTAGTATGGTGTCTCTGCTTCAAACTCTGCGGCACAGGTATCAACCATCTTGTAGGCTGCCACAATGCCGTTGTCGTAACGCATCTTCTTGATATCAGCCTCATCAATATCTGTAAGCTGTGAGATAACATTGTCAGGGAACTCAATACGCTTTGCCTCTTTTAACAGGTCAACTGTAAGCTCCTCTGTCTTTAAACGGTTCTCCATCTCAACAAGTATTGCGATTTTATCGATAAACCAAAGATCTATCTTAGTAATCTCGTGAATATGCTCGTATTTAACTCCACGGCGGAGCGCCTCTGCGATAACCCAGATACGTCTGTCATCAACAACTGCAAGCTGTTTCTCAAGCTCATCATCTGTAAGACCTGTAAAGTCATAAGACATAAGTGAATCAACATGCTGCTCGAGAGATCTGATAGCCTTCATAAGGGCACCCTCGAAGTTGTTGCAGATACTCATTACCTCTCCGGTAGCCTTCATCTGAGTGGTAAGTGTACGCTTTGCTGTGAGGAACTTGTCGAACGGAAGTCTTGGAATCTTGACTACACAGTAATCAAGCATTGGCTCAAAGCTTGCGTATGTCTTCTGTGTGATAGCGTTCTTGATCTCATCGAGGTGATAGCCGAGTGCAATCTTGGCTGTAACCTTGGCGATAGGATATCCTGTAGCCTTTGATGCGAGTGCTGATGAACGTGAAACTCGTGGGTTTACCTCGATAACACAGTACTCGAATGAGTCAGGATTGAGGGCATACTGTACGTTACAGCCTCCTGTAATCTGAAGCTCGTTGATGATATTGAGCGCTGATGTACGAAGCATCTGATACTCTTTATCTCCAAGTGTCTGCGAAGGTGCTACTACGATTGAATCTCCTGTATGCACACCGACAGGGTCGATATTTTCCATGTTACATACTGTGATGCAGTTGCCGTTGGCATCACGCATTACCTCGTACTCGATTTCCTTCCATCCTGCGATACATCTCTCTACAAGAACCTCTCCGACACGTGACAGGCGAAGTCCATTTGAAAGTATGTCGATAAGCTCCTGCTCATCGTGAGCAATTCCACCGCCGGAACCGCCGAGTGTAAATGCAGGACGAAGAACTACAGGGTAACCAATCTTGTTGGTAAATGCAATACCGTCCTCGATATTCTTTACAACCTGTGAAGCCGCGATTGGTTCACCGATTTTCTCCATGGTATCCTTGAAGGCCTGACGGTCCTCAGCCTTGAAGATGGTCTCTGCTGTTGTTCCGATAAGCTTTACTCCCTGCTCATCAAGGAAGCCGCACTCAGCGAGCTCCATGCCGAGATTGAGTCCTGCCTGTCCACCGAGTGTAGGAAGGATGCTGTCAGGCTTTTCTTTTATGATAATCTCTTTTAATGACTCAAGAGTAAGTGGCTCGATATATACCTGATCCGCAATCTGCTTATCAGTCATGATAGTTGCCGGGTTTGAGTTTACCAGACATACCTCAACGCCCTCCTCTTTTAAGGAACGGCAGGCCTGTGTTCCTGCATAGTCAAACTCTGCGGCCTGTCCGATTACGATTGGACCGGAACCTATAACTAATACTTTTTTAATATCATTATTTCTTGGCATTACTGGTTACCTCCCATCATGTTAATAAAGCGGTCAAAAAGATATGCTGAATCCTGTGGTCCAGGGCATGCCTCCGGATGGAACTGAACTGTGAAGATATTCTTGTTCACATACTTAAGTCCCTCATTAGTGCCGTCGTTGACATTTATAAATGCAGGCTCAGCCACATTAGGGTCAAGCTTATCTGTGTCAACCACATATCCATGGTTCTGGGAAGAAATATAAACACGGCCTGTTGCAAGATCCTTAACCGGATGGTTTCCACCTCTGTGTCCGTACTTCATCTTGTGTGTATCTGCGCCTGTTGCAAGTGCCATGAGCTGATGTCCGAGGCAGATTGCAAAAATCGGCACATTGCTGTCATAAAGCTTCTTTATTTCCTTTATAATATCTACACACTCCTTTGGATCTCCAGGTCCGTTTGAGAGCATGATTCCGTCAGGATTGTCACCAAGTATCTCTTCAGCGGTTGTGTGTGCAGGGTAAATTGTAACTTCACAGCCTCTTTCATTGAGTGATTTGGCGATGTTGTTTTTGGCACCGAAATCCATGAGGGCAACCCTCTTTCCTTGGCCCTTTAAAACCTTTTTCTCAATGCATGTGACCTTGTCAACCACATTGCCTGTAGTATATGCCTTGAGCTTTGGAATAATCTCATCGAGATTGTAATTCTCATTTGTGGTAATCATTCCGTTCATAGTACCCTTTTCCCTGAGAATCTTTGTAAGCGCACGTGTATCAATGCCGGCCACTCCCGGAATATCGTTTTTCTCGAGGAAATCCTGTATAGTACCCTCGCAGCGGAAATTACTTGGCATACGCGACAGCTCTCTTACTATATATCCATCCGGCCATGGTCTTTCCGACTCCATATCCGGTGTGATTCCATAATTTCCGATAAGTGGATAAGTCATTACAACAGCCTGTCCTGCATAGGAAGGATCTGTAAGTACCTCCAGATATCCTGTCATTGATGTGTTAAATACTATCTCACTAATGACTTCCCTTGTTGAACCAATGCTGGTTCCGGTAAATACATTACCATCTTCAAGAATTAAAAATGCTTTCATCTTTACCCTGCCCTTTCGTGTTATACTTTGTAACCATAAGCTTCTTAGCTGCAACTAACCTTACGTCTGCGCAAAAAAAAAGAGGGCGTCTCTTTTTTCTTATAAAGTGTAGTTGCATAGTATATCTGCTTAAATTGTAAAAAGTGTATCATAATACAGCCGATTTTTCAACTGTTTTTTGTTACATAAATATGCATATTTATGTATACAATATTAGTTACTGTTCACACCAAAGTATGACCGGCAACTATTGCAGCCCATTAAAACTGCATCTGAGCGTTTACGGAGTAAGTCCCGCGCATACCGCATATATCACACCTGAGACAAATACAAGGCATGTAAAGCCAACTGAAATTGCAATAAAAGTCTTATCAGCTATATGTCGCGGTGTATACTCCACCTGATATATGCTTTTTGCTGTCATAGGAACGTACATATCGCCTTGTCCATTGCAAAAGCCTCCCTGATATGCACTCTTAAAGCCCACACGACTGAAGTAGTCTGCCGTGTATGCCGGCATTGCATTTACAGACACCTGCATGAGCTTAAGCTGCATGCGCGCATATATCCTGACTCTCTCCAGAAGCTTTTTGCCAATTCCACGTCTTAAATACTGCGGATGCACATACAGCATGGTGATATGCCCCTCGTTTGTCATGCCGCACACTCCGCACAGCACATTGCTATCAAACGCACCAAATACTACAAGAACACCGGCCCTTTCCTCGTCCGTCAGCCTGTCTGCATCCATATATTCATCAAAATATCGATGACAGTCCTGTGTCCGAAAGCAGCCTCTGATTGCGATATTGTATATACTTACCGCAAAGGCACATGCCCCTTTTATCTCTTCATTTGTAAGTTTTCTTATTTTCATCAGATAGTCTCCTCCACTATTCTGTCTTTAAGCCCGCTATAGCGTCTCTGCTGTGAGTTGTTTTGTATCATCTCATAAAATGTCTGTTCGTCACCAACTATGGTAACACATTTCTTTGCTCTTGTAACCGCCGTATAAAGCAAATTCCTGTTCATAAGCATTCTCGGGCCGCTCAAAAGAGGTATAACGACCGCCGGGTACTCACTTCCCTGCGACTTGTGTATAGTAACCGCGTATGCAAGTTCAAGCTCCTCCAAAAGCTTAAACGGATACTCCACCTTTCTGCCCTCGTCAAAGGATATGGTCATGGTCTCGGCAAAATCGTTGATTTCCTCAATGATACCTGTATCTCCATTGAAGATTCCCATGCCCTTATCCACACAAAGTCCGAATTTTGTCCTGATTTCCCACTCTATCTGATAGTTGTTCTTTATCTGCATCACCTTGTCGCCCTCGCGGAAAATCGTGCCCCTGTATTCTTTTTCGCGCTTGCTCTTGTCTGCCGGATTCATATACGCCTGCAATATACCGTTTAGACGTTCCACTCCGAGAAGCCCCTTTCTCATAGGCGTAAGCACCTGTATATCATACTCTGTAGCATTTACAAACTTAGGAAGCTTCTGCTTTATCAGCTGTAATGTAACATTTATTATCTTGTCGGCATCATATCTCTTTAGGAAAAAGAAATCCATGCTCTTATTATCTAACGATACCTCTTCTCCATTATTTATCTTGTGGGCGTTTACTATAATATCGCTCGTGCTCGCCTGACGAAAAATCTTTGTAAGCTTTACCGTGTGGAAGGCACCTGAATCAATAATATCCTTTAGCACGCTGCCCGGTCCCACGCTCGGAAGCTGGTTCACATCTCCTACAAGTATGAGTCTCGTACCTGCCACAACCGCCTTTAGCAATGAGTACATGAGTGATATATCAACCATCGACATCTCATCTATGATAATTACATCCGTCTCGAGCGGATTCCTTTCGTTTCTCTCAAAGCCAGCTGCGCTTCCTGTGTCCATGCCGCCGTTTAACTCAAGCATACGGTGGATTGTGCGCGCCTCGTAGCCTGTCGTCTCACTCATGCGTTTTGCCGCACGGCCTGTCGGTGCAGCCAGAAAAATATCCATGCCCTCCAGCTCAAAATACTTGATAATAGTATTGATAGTGGTGGTTTTTCCTGTTCCGGGTCCTCCGGTAATGACTAAAAGGCCATTTCTGACTGCTTCCTTCACCGCCTCAGCCTGGTGCTCATCGAGCTCCATCTCTGTCTTTTTCTCTATATTTCTGATTGCAGCCTCTATCTCGATATCCGGCACATCATACGTCACATCAAGCTGCTTTAGCATGGCTGCCGTGTTTGCCTCCATATAATAAAAGGTGTTAGCATAAATCTGGGTTATATCATCCTTTAACTGCATGACAATCTTCCTGTCCATGGCCAGATTCATGTAATGTGCCTCAACCTGCGAGCTTTCCACTCCGAGCAGATATACAGCACGCCTCGTAAGCTCCTCCATCGGCAGATATGTATGTCCGTCCATGGCAGCCTGCTGCAAAACATACTGTATACCGCTTTTTATTCTAAAATCAGAATCAGTCTTGATGCCAACCCGCGCCGCTATCTCATCTGCAGTTTTAAAGCCAACTCCGTCGATATCATCCGCCATGCGGTACGGATTTTCCTTGAGCACACTGTATATCTCTCCGCCATACTTATTATATATCTTCACAGCCAGATTCATATTGATGCCGTACTGTTGCAAAAAAATCATGGCTTCCCTTAAGTCTCTTTTTGCATTGACCTGGTCCGCAATCTCCATAGCCTTTCTCTGGCTAATGCCCTTTACCTCAGCAAGCCTCTCCGGCTCTTCCTCTATGATGCGGAAGGTATCCTTCTTGAATCGCCTGACAATACGTGCTGCGAGCGCAAGTCCTATACCATGTATGGCTCCTGAGCCCAGATACCTCTCAATAGCCATCTCATCCTCCGGCTCCTTCTCTTCAAAGCTTACTACCTTAAACTGTCTGCCATAGGTGGCATGCTCTGTATACTCACCGTGAGCCTCTATATTTTCACCCTCAGCAATGTCCGAAAAAGTACCCACACATGTGAGCTCCTCCTCGTTCACTACAAGAACAAGTACTGTATACCCGTTTTCTGCATTTCTGTATATTATATGATCAACGTATCCTGTGACTGTTTCGGTTTCCAATTGAATTTCTCCGTATCTGTGTGTTTTTATTGTGACTCTGAATAGTTTTATTTTTTTAATATTATACCCTAGAGCATGCGTATCTGCAATTACTAAGTTTGCACTAAAAAAGCCGGTAACCACATGCAAGCATGCCGAACCGGCTTTTTATTATCAATTATTATTATATATTGTAATTGCGCTTCATCTGCTCATAAAGCTGCTGTGTGATGTTTTCTCCGGACTTCTCCACTATCGTATCACTCATCTGCTCTATGACAGTGTCCATGAACATATCCTTGTACTGCGACATAGAGGAATCCTCATCATCACTCTTTAGTGTCATGGAATCCTTCATTTCCTTTATGACCTGCTCCACAAAATAAGACTCAAAATCTTTAAGTGTGCTCTTGAGCTCGTCCTCTGTAGAGTCTGATGACAGATTTTTTACGTTATTCTTAAGCTTGTCTGCCACCGCAGATGTATTATTTGAGTTTGCAAGTGTTGATACTGCGCTTATATCCATATGCTACTATCTCCTCAAATTATTTGCTGTCTCAAGCATCGAATCAGCTGTTGTGATGGCCTTTGAATTGAGCTCGTAGGCACGCTGTGCCACAATGAGATTAACCATCTCGTCAGCTACCTGTACATTTGAGCCCTCAAGATATCCTGTCACAACCTTGCTGCTTTTCAGAGCAGGGTTTGCAGCTTCAAGCATCGGATTGCCCGAATTGGCTGTTGCTGCAAGCAGGCTCCCTGACTGTTTTTCAAGACCTGACGGATTATTGAACTGATACACAGCAATTCGCTGATTCAGATTAATATAATTGCCCTGTGCAGTCATATAACCTACCGCACCATCCTCTCCAAAGCTCATCTTCTCAGCAGACACACCTGCCGGCACAGCTATGATATTACCGTTTGTATCCATGACAGGATTGCCCTGTGAATCAGTAAGTATAGTCTGTCCGTTTCCATACTGGCTCCATGTGAAGGCACCGTTTCTCGTGTAATAGGTCTGATTGTCAGTACCTCTCACTGCAAAAAAGCCATCGCCCTCCAAAGCAAAATCAGTAGGCCTCTCCGTAGAATTGAGCGGACCCTGAGTATAAGTGGATGTGGTTGCAGCCACACGGGTACCAAGCCCCACCTGCGCTCCTACCGGCTTTGCATCACCATTTCCGGATGTAGAACGGGTCTGTATCGTCTGATATAAAAGAGACTTAAACTCTGTCCTCTGACCCTTAAAGCCTGTCGTATTGACATTGGAAAGATTGTTTGCAATTGTATCTACATTTGTCTGCTCAGCACGCATACCTGTTGCGGCTGTGTAAAGTGCCCTCATCATATGGCATATCTCCTTATACTCTTCCTACATTGTTGACAGCCTTGTCTAATGTCTCATCAATAGATGTAATAACCTTCTGTCCGGCTTCATATGCACGCTGTATCGTAATCATATTGACCATCTCATTGACCACATTGACATTTGAAGTTTCTAAGGCTCCCTGTTCTATTTCGGCATCGGAAGCTATAATATTACCCCCGGCCGTCAGATTGTAGAGATTTTCACCATATTTTTCAATATAGTCATAGTTATCCACATCGACAACGCCGATAGTGCCAACTAACTGATTGTTCTGTGTGATATATCCAAGTGAGTTTACCGAAAACTTTTCATTCGGGTCTACCTTTACCCAGTTTGCTTCACCGCCATCTCCACTCAATGCACCTGTCGCATTGAGCACATGGTCTCCGTCTGCTGTGACCAGATAACCGTCAGCATTGACCTTGAAAGCACCGTCTCTGGTATACTTTACACTTGTCTGACCGGATTTGTCAGTAAATGCAACGGCAAAAAAGCCTTTTCCACCGATAGCCAGGTCGGTAGGATTGTCAGTCACCTTAAAGCTACCCTCATCCCAGTCGGTATACGTCTCACCGAGATGCACTCCGTATGTCATGCTGCCCAGATTTTTGTGCAGTCCGTAGTTTGATGTATCCTTTATCTTTATAGCAAGTTCATTTTTAAATGAATGCGAGGTGGTTCCCTCTTTTTTAAATCCATAGGTATCGGAATTGGCCAGGTTGTTCGCAAGAACATCCATGCGCTTCATCTCATTAACCATACCGGTGTGAGCGGTGTATAAGCCTTTTACCATATTTTTGTCCTTTATAATCTGATTCTGTTGATAACGTTTATCTTTGATGCCTTGTCGGCAAAATTCTTTTCTGTCATATCGCCTGTTGTGAATGCATACTCGCCGTCAACCACATCCTCAATGTAGTCTACATGTCCGAATACAGCCTCAACCTCGCTCTTTGGTGAGTCAGTTCTCACAAAGAAGCTGTTTACACTGTCATCATAGCTTACAAGTGTGAGCTTCTCAGGCTTCCAGTCGATATAAATATTTGTGTTCTGATGCTTTGTCATATCAACAACATCTGCCACTACAGCACTTGCTGTTGGGAGCTTTCCTGCTCCACTGCCGTAGAACATAGCATCTCCGAGCACATTTCCGCGTAAAAATACGCCGTTGAACACTCCATTTACTCCTGAGAGCGGATGTGTGTCATCTATCATATATGGTGCAACGAGACAGGTATAGCTGTCACCCACCTTACGGCTTGAAGCAAGAAGCTTGATTGCACGGTGCATTGCTTTTGCATACTTAATATCCTCAGGTGTAATCTTTGTGATACCCTCACAATGGATATCCTCGAAATCCACCTGCTGTCCTGCAACAAGCGATGTGAGAATGGCTATCTTTCTGCATGGATCGTGTCCCTCTATGTCGGCTGTAGGATCCTTCTCTGCATAGCCCTTATCCTGAGCATCCTTTAATACCTCATCAAAGTCTGCACCTTCCTCTGTCATCTTTGTAAGCATGTAGTTGGTTGTTCCGTTTAAGATACCTGTGATTTCCTCAATCTCGTCTGCTGTGAGACACTTGTTGAGTGGTCTGATAATAGGGATTCCGCCACCAACACTGGCCTCAAACTGGAAGTTCACTCCATGATCCCTGGCAACCTTGATGAGCTCAGCGCCCTTTGCGGCAACAAGGTTCTTGTTTGATGTTGCTACCTGTTTTCCTGCCTCAAGCATTGCCTTTACGAATGTAAATGCAGGCTCAACGCCTCCCATTGTCTCTACAACTATACCGATCTCAGGGTCCTCTGCAATAACCTTATAATCATGAACTATTTTGTTCTCGATAGGTGTACCCGGGAACTCTCTTAAATCAAGCACATACTTGACCTCGATTGGCTCTCCTGCTCTCTTTGCGATTTTTTCCTTGTTGATTTCTAATACTTCTACGACACCTGATCCAATTGTGCCGTAACCCATAACTGCAATCTTCATCTTTTTGTTACTCCCTGGCTAAAATTTTTACGTAATGTATGCCCTTTAAGGACTCAATCTGCTTTGCCATATCATCCACATCATCCGACTCCGGAAATACATCCACAGATAACGTGAGTGACGCAATGCCATTTACCGGTACACTTTGGTGTATGGTAAGAATATTTGCTTTCGCATCGGCTACCGACTTAAGCACAACGGAAAGTATGCCCTGCTCGTCATCCATCTGAATGACAAGATTCACTGTCTTTCCTTTACGCCCCTCATAAAAAGGAAAAATATCATCCTTATATTTGTAAAATGAGCTTCTGCTTATGCCAACAGCATCTGTTGCCTCCTGCACAGATTCAAGCTTGCCCGAATCCAGCAGTCTCTTTGCCTCAACTACTTTAAGCAGCACCTCCGGTACAGCCTTTGCCCGTAAAACGAAGTAGTTTGATTTCTCCGCCATTTAGTTACCTCCAAAATGGCCGGTGTGTGTTTGTCACACACCGACATTTGTCCTTGACTCAAAGATTTTAACACAAAGATTACAGCTTTGCAACATCTTATGCTCTTGGTTTTCCACAATTACTGCAGAATTTACCTGTATTTTTTTGTCCACACTCACATGTCCACTCTGTGTTTACAGGTAATGGCTTGCCACAGTTTGTGCAGAATTTACCTGTATTTTTCTGTCCACACTCACATGTCCACTCTGTAATCTCCTGTGGCATAGGCTTGCCGCAATTACTGCAGAATTTACCTGTGTTTTTCTGTCCGCACTCACATGTCCAGCCTGACGCATCCTCCTGCTGTGTGGCACCTGAAGCCACTCCTGCTGCCATACCTGCTGCACCATTTCCCGGCGCATTCATTCCGGCTGACCGGTTATTTTGTGCCATCTGTGTAAAACCATTCATCATATTGCCCATGGTGCTCATTCCCATGCCGACACCCATGAAGCCCTGCATAGCTCCACCACTGTTGCTGCCTGCGTTCTTGACACCCTCTGACATATTTTTGACCATATATCCCTGTGCAATAGATGGATCTGAGAGCATTGCGCCCTCGTTTCTTGTGTTAATGAGCTCCTGAGACTTCTCATCATATGAAAGGCTGGCGATACCAACACTTTGTACCTCCATACCACGCATCTGATTCCAGCTTTCATCGAGACACTTGGCCATATATCTTCCAAGCTCAGATGCCTTGCTTGTGACGAATGAAATTCTTGTACCATCCGCTGACATCTGGTTGATGGCAGACTGTAATGCCTCTAAAAACTCTGACAGATACTGCTCATTGATATCAGTAATCTCCACATGATCCATATTCTTTGGAATAGCCTCTGCATAAAACTGAAGCGGATTCACAATTTTGATGGAATATGTACCATGGGCACGAAGGAAAAGCTCCGCATTATAAAATGTATCATAGTAGTTTATAGGATTTCTCGTACCAAACTTGATTCCCTTGATTTCCTGAAGGTTGATATAATAAACCTTCTGTGACTGTGGTGTCTGTCCACCAAATCTCACACGGTCAAAGGTTTCCTTTAAAGAATCCCCAAACTGTCCGTTGAAAAGTGATGGCATAGATGAATTGCTCACCTTGTAGTAGCCCGGCTCAGCTGTGTAATCCACAATCTTGCCACCATCAACAAGTATCATAAACTGATTGTCATATACATGAATGATAGAGCCGTTTGAAACAATATCGTCAGAGCCTTTTTTATTCTGCCCCCTGTTTACCAGCACACCCCTGGCATAGACTGTCTGGTCGCCTATATTATCCGGCTCAATAACCTCCTGCCATGTATCTGCAAAGCCGCCTCCAATTGCCTGTTTTACTGCCTTAATAATTCCCATTTTCTTCCTCCTTAGATATGGTTGTAATCAACTTCATGAAAGCTCTGCAGCTTCCATACTTTTATATTGACTGGCTCAACATATGAGCCACAATATTCACATTTCTTTGCTCCAAGACTTCTGACCGGAGCGCCGCAATTCGGACATGTAGTGCCAACTGCACTGCCTATCCCTGCATTATCCAGCATATCTATATCCTGTATGTATACAAGCTCCATATTGTATCTGGTCTGCTTTTTATACTCTTTATCACCACTGATAAGCTTTCCCGAGGCAGTCTTGTAGTAAAAATACTCAACCGCACTCTGTATACTGATGACGCACCTTCCATCTCTTTTCACATAGTTTGAGATTTCAGTCTGATGCACCCTGATCTCGTCAAAATGCTCTGTAAAGCCAGCTGCTTCATTGCTGTCTATACGCACCAGCACCTGCTGTCTTACCTCATCAGAAGCCTCACGGTCCAGCTTGTAAATATCCTCAGTCGTGATTGCACAAAGTGCTGACACAAGCACTCTTTCTGACATTCTCTTAAACTGTTCCCAGACAAACTCCGGAAAATCCCTTTTTATCTGTGGCTCCATAAGGCGCGTCATGCCTGAAACCGACTTGGGAGTCGTAGAGACATTCTCCCTGATACGATTGATGCCCTCTGTGACATCAGGTGTACCAAGAAGACTTTCAGACAACCGTCTGACTTTAATATAAACGGTCACTCCGGCAGCTGTCAGAACTGCTAATATCGCCACAGCTATAACTAAACCCACATTTGCCTCCTTATTCTGAACGTGTTGCAAGCCACTTCAGATAACCATTGATAAATATATCTATATTGCCATCGAGCACCGCATCTGCATTACCGGTCTCCACATCCGTCCTGTGATCCTTGACCATGGTGTAAGGCTGAAGCACATACGAACGTATCTGGCTTCCCCAGCCAATTTCCTTGACCTCGCCTCTGATGCCCGCCTCCTTTGCAGCATTCTCTTCCTGCTTTAAAAGATACAGCTTTGCCTTTAACATCTGCATGGCTTTGTCCTTGTTCATATGCTGTGAACGCTCATTCTGACACTGTACCACGATCCCTGATGGAAAATGTGTGATACGAATAGCAGACGAAGTTTTATTGATATGCTGTCCTCCTGCTCCACTTGAGCGGTAGGTATCAATTCTGATATCCTCGTCCTTCACCTCAATATCAAGATCCTCCTCAATATCCGGCATGACATCACATGATACGAATGAGGTCTGCCTTTTTCCCGCCGCATTAAACGGCGAAATACGAACAAGCCTGTGCACACCCTTTTCAGACTTTAGATACCCATATGCATTCTCTCCATTTACCTGGAAGGTAATGGACTTGATACCGGCTTCATCGCCATCAAGCGAATCGAGTACCTCAAGGGTAAAGCCCTTTTTATCAGCCCACTTCGAGTACATACGAAACAGCATGGCCGCCCAGTCACACGACTCGGTACCACCTGCACCTGCATTGAGCCTCAGAATCGCATTGCATTTATCATATTCTCCCGACAAAAGAGTCTTCATTCTGATACCGTCATATGTGCTCTCAAAATCATCAAGCATCTGCTGTATCTCGGGTATAAGTGACTCATCGTTCTCCTCATAGCCCATCTCAATCATCGTCTCTATATCTTCGTACTGTTCCTTGAGCTTTGCGTATGTAGCTACATCATCCTTCATACTCTTAAGCTCTTTCATCTTGCTCTGTGACTTCTCCGGGTCATCCCAGAAGTCAGGAGCTTCCATTTCTCGCTCTAATTCCTGGATTTTTTCTTCTTTATTAGCCAGGTCAAAGTGAATCCCTCACTTCCTGTAGTGGGGCTTTGTAGCCTTGGAGCGTGGACTTGAAATTATCCAACTCTACCACAGAATCACCTCTTTCTATACATTTTAGACGCTTTGTGGCTCTAATTACGCTTCCCGCATTCAGGTTGTGGAGTGCGGCGGGAAGCTGGTTGTGACACATATTCTGCCATGTTCTTTCGGCCAGCGTCAATACCTTTATTATACCGATTATATTAGAAAACTGCAACTAAATTTGTTACTTATCATCACACCTTCGATTTCACAGTGCCTGCTGTATGCTTCTTACGTGCTACGCGTGTAACAAGCGCAATAAATAGCAGCATAATGATACCGCCTGTGGTATCAATCAGTACGTCCGTGAATCTGCCGGCCCGGCCGGGAACGAACAGCTGATGGATTTCATCTGTGCAGGCATATAGGAAGGTCACGCCTATCGGAATCAAAAATCTTCTTCTGCCATGCAAGAACGAAAATGTCAAAAAGCCAAGCAATGTGAGAATGGCATACTCACTCATGTGGGCACATTTTCTCACCGGATAGTCTATAAGCTCTGCCTTATCGAGCAGCCCCTTCTCATCCCAGTGGCTTGCGGTAATGGTATTGACCACAGAAACTATGCGATAGCTGACGCTGCCGCTGAGCTCAGACGACTCGGTGTCAGGCTCCGCCGAAAACATAAAGATGACTACCATCCAGCACAGCATGAGAAAGCATGCAATCTTATTTAAGCTTTTCATCCATCACCTCAATCGCTTTCTGAAGCTGTACATCATACTGCATGTCATAGTCTGCATTTGTATCTCCTGTATATTCATAATCGACCTCAACATCAGGCTCGATACCCTTTTTATGGATATTGTGACCGTTTGGTGTGTAGTACTTCGATGTGGTAATCTTTACAGCGTCGCCATCGGAAAGATTGTAAATAGTCTGTACAATTCCTTTTCCAAAGGTCTTTTTGCCTACAAGTGTTGCATCAATATAACCATCCTCATTGTAATCCTTCATGGCTCCCGCAAAAATTTCAGACGCACTTGCGCTGTTTTCATCGACAAGCACTACGATAGGACAGTCTATCTGTTTGCCATCGTCATCACCAAATGTCTGAACATTTCCGTTTTTATCCTTTGTATACACGACGGTTCCTGCCGGAAGCTTGCCAACCGATTCAGCCGGAAGCAGTCTGTCAACCATTTCTGTCACTGCGGTAAGTAGTCCTCCCGGATTAGCACGCAAATCCACTATAAGGCCCTTCATACCCTGATTTGTAAGTCCGTCAAGTGCATCCTCAAACTGACTTGCCGTGTTTGTCTGAAACTCACTGACCTGGATATATCCCACTCCATTGTCAAGCAGCTTGCTGTCCACTGATGGCAGCTCAACATTTTTACGCTCCACATCAACGGTAAATGGGTCTGTATCCTCGCCACGCCTGATTTCAAGCGTAACTTTCGTGCCCTCCTTACCTCTGATTTTGGCAACAAGCTTTGTGAGATCCTCGGATGTTGCCTCGATGCCGTCAACAGATACTATTTCATCATCCTTTTTAAGCCCCGCTTCCTCCGAAGGTGTTCCGCTGTATACCTTCGAAACTGTCACCTGCTTTGTATTCGGATCCTGCTTTAACGCAGCCCCGATTCCATAATACGTGCCTGTCGTGCTAATTTGCAGTTCCTTATACTCATCCGCTGTATAATAAACCGAATAAGGATCATTTAGTCCCTCCATCACACCATGCAGCAGACCGTTTTCCAAATCATCCTTATCGTAATCCTCATAGTAATACTCGTCTATGTAGTTCGCAAGCTCATCGATTTTCTGCACGGTCTTGTCGTCAAGCACATCTGCGCTTTTTGCAACGGTATGCACGCTCCTGCCTGTAATCATTGTGTATGCAAAGAGCACAATCAATCCAAGCACAATGGTGGTCACTATACCTGTAGCAATCCCGACACCGAACCCATTTCTAAATCCCTTTCTATGAGGCTTTTTATCGCTCATATCTGAATTATCATCGTATTCTAAGCCGTTGTTGTTTGAATTATCCATTTCAGTCCTGTCCTCTCTATATTATGATATGAACTTAAAACAGCCTGTCTCCGATCGGAGCCAGGCCGTCATAATTATTATTATACTCTTAAATGTTTCCGAATTGTGAATCGGCTTCCCAAAAAGCCAATTCCAACGCCCAGTATAAGCGCTACCGGTACAAGTGTAGAGAAAATCTCCTTTGTCGGGATAAATGTCATCATATTTCCTATAAAGCTAAACTTATTAGCAATATATGCACAAATCTTTCCATACATGACACTGAGCAATCCCAGAGGAATCGCTGATCCTATCAGTCCAATGAGAATACCTTCTACCACAAACGGAGACCTGACCAGAAAATCAGTCGCTCCAATAAGCTTCATGATAGCTATTTCCTCTCGTCTGACCGCAATACCTGTAGTAACTGTGTTGCTTATAAGGAAAATCGCAACACACAGAAGAATCAAAATGATACCTCCCGATACATAGCTGATAAGCTTATTTAAATCAGTCAGTGTATTGGCCACATCCTGCGACTGTTTTACCTTTCTGACGCCCTCCAGCCCCTTGATATAGTTGACAAGAGTCTGCTGCATAGAGACATCATTCAAATAAACCTGCAGATTTGCTGAATTACTGAGAGGGTTATCATCACCAAATGAAGCTGCAGCATCATCGTAGCCCTCAAAATACTCCTTCTGGTAATCACTCCATGCATCGGCCGCTGACTGATAATCCACCTTGCCAACCTCAGCCCTCTTTTCTATCTGAGCCTTGTCCGCTTTTATTACATCCTCTGTAGTGCCCTCATTAAAGAACACTGTGACAGCAACACCCTCCTCAGCTGTCTTAACCATGCTTGAGAAGTTCGTCACAACTATATAAAACAGACCAAACATAAAAATACAGGCTGCCATTGTCGCTATGGATGCCAGTGAAAACATCTTGTTTCTGAAAATATTCTTAAATCCCTGCTTGATTGAATAAAAAAACGTATTAATCCTCATCACTATCACCATCCTTGCTGTCAGATACAACAAGACCTTTCTTTATAGTGATAACACGTTTTTTCATAACCTTAACAATCTCAAGATTATGAGTTACAACGATAACAGTTGTGCCTTTCTCGTTGATTTCCTCAAGCAGTTTCATAATCTCCCACGCATTGTTATTGTCCAGATTACCCGTCGGCTCGTCAGCAAGCAGCATGCTCGGCTCATTGACAAGAGCTCTTGCAATAGCTACTCTCTGCTGCTCTCCTCCCGAAAGCTCTCTCGGCTTTGACTTGTACTTTGCAGCAAGCCCTACCATAGAAAGCATCTGTGGCACCTTTTTCTTAATAACCGCTGTGGATGCACCGATAACCTTGAGTGCAAAAGCTACATTTTCATAAACATTTCTATCCTTTAATAATCTGAAGTCCTGGAAAACGACTCCAACATTTCTTCTGTATTTAGGAATCTGCTTGTGGCGAATGCGCGTCAGATTCCTTCCGTCAACAGTAATCGTTCCGTCTGTAGGATCAAGCTCCTTTAAAAGAAGCTTAATCAAAGTGGATTTACCGGATCCGCTATCTCCGCATACGAAAACAAACTCTCCATCATCAATCTCGAGATTGACATCATTGAGAGCAGGTATACCTGCAGAATATGCCTTACTGACATGTTCAAGTTTAATCATTACTTTCTCCTTAATAGTCCATTGATTCCATATATTTCATATATTTGACTACCATAAGGGCAATCTTAAATGTGATGGCATCCTCGAACACTCTAAGGTCGAGCCCTGTACTTTTCTGAAGCTTGTCCAATCTATATACAAGAGTATTTCTGTGAATGTAGAGCTGTCTTGAAGTCTCAGATACATTCAGGCTATTCTCAAAGAACTTATTTATAGTAGATAATATTTCTTCATCAAAATCGTCAGGGGATTTGCCATCGAATATCTCTTTGATAAACATCTTGCATAGAGGAATCGGGAGCTGATATATCAGACGGCCTATTCCAAGCTGGGAATATGCTATAATATTCCTCTCCTCGAAAAAGATTTTTCCGACATCGAGAGCCATCCTGGCCTCCTTATATGAGCGTGACACCTCTTTCAACTCATTGATAACAGTACCATATGCAATATGTACCCCATCCGCTTCGGATCTGAACAGATTCAAAATCACCTCGGCTGTCTTTCTGAGATCATCATAGGTCTCGTTTTCTGCCAGTTCCTTCACTACTATTATATTCTTCTCGTCAACAGCTGTAACAAAATCCTTTGATTTGCCGCCGAAAAGACTTCTGATCTTCTCAAGCTCGTTGCCGTCCTTCTCCCTGTTTGTCTCAACAATAAATACTACCCGTCGCACTTCAATATCAATATGAAGCTTCTTCGCGCGATTGTATATATCAACCAGAAGGAGATTATCCAAAAGCAGATTCTTTATAAAATTATCCTTGTCAAATCGCTCCTTGTACGCAACCAGAAGATTCTGAATCTGGAAGCTTGCAATCTTGCCTATCATGTAGACATCCTCGCTGTCACCATAAGCTAAAAGCACATATTCCAGCTGGTGATCATCAAAGACTTTGAAAAACTGGCATCCATTAATCACCTGACTGTCTGCCGGTGATGCAACAAAGGCCTGTGCCGGCTCTATAAACGCCTCTGCGTTCGGAAATGTAGCTGCAAGAATCTTGCCCTCAACATCTATCACACAAAGATCGGTTCTCGTAATTCCTTTAAGGCCATCAATTGTATTTTGAAGTATCTGATTGGAAATCATAAATCGTTCTCCTTCTCCCCTTTTTGTAACTGTGCATTGCCCTCACAGTCACTTTATAACTAATTGCATAAATACTTGCTATTATTTTAATACATTCGCACAAAAAAATAAAGAGGTAAATGTACAATTTTTACACATTTCCTCTTATTTTTTCTTCTATTGTTATAAGAATTAACTATATCTAACTGTTTTATCTATGTTCATAGGTGTTGATAAGATGCGTAAGGCGCTTCACATCAAGCATTTTTCTTATTTTTCCAATAAATCCATGCTTTTTCCCCATGAACTTATTATTTCCGATTCCGTACCAGAGGTTCATCAACAGCTTTTCCCTGTTGTGTAAAAGGAACTTCTCCTGTGACGGAGACGGAAGAAATGATGCAATCACATCAGGTGAAACGATGTTAATTTCATTGACAAGATTTTCGCTGCATCCCGGTGAGTCATCAAGAACACCCTTGCCGGATATTCGCGCTCTGTCAAATAATCCAAGCAGAAATTCCTCAGCCTCATCAACAGCTTTCTGCGACTCTGCAATCACAAAGATTTTTTTATCATTTCTCTCAAGCCTCTTAAAAAACTCATAAAAGAAGTCATGATCTTCTATCTCATGCCGACGTTGCAAAGTATCTGCCGATACCGCCCTTAGTATGCCTTCATCCGCAATGACAGTATAATCGCACGCCTCCAGTGACTGCTTCACCTCTTCATCAGACTCCGCCAATGCCAGCGTATCCATATTCACTTCCTCTATTGTAGTGAGTATCTTCTCTGAAATACGCCTGTCGACTCTCATGATCATCTCGCGTACTGTATAGTTATCAAGTTGTAGCCCTGCAATATCTATCTTTTTAATCATAATTTGAAGTATAACAAAATTAACTTACATAATCAACACTTTTCAAGTTGTCCGACAATTATAAAGCATTTTAATCATATTATTTACAATTAAAATGTCAATATTATTTCCGAAATATTACTAATTTAGTGCAACTTTATCAGAACTTTACAAAACAGTTGTTCTTTTGCTCACATTCAAAAATGTGGATAATGTGCATAACTCCGTGCATAACTCATTTTAAGGGCACTTTGAGGTTTACTTTTGTTGATAGTTATCCACATTTATCCCCAATCCGAATTTACCGGGTTTAGCATATCCACTTTTTTGTGCATGTTGCTATTTTGATATATGTAATAAAAATTACGCTTGACAGCCCAGTTTTCCATTCTGTTTAAATTAGTCCCGTTTTTAAACATATATGTATATCATACAAGGCTACTTATTTCAAATATCATAAACAAAAATAAATTTTCTATATGTAAAAAAGACCTCCATCTCGATGAGATGAAGGTCTTTATAGATCCGTTTTTACCTATCCGGCATGAATTTATTAGAAAATTCTTCTAACTGCAATGATTGATTTGTAGTTAGCCGGTGATGTATATTTGATACCGTCTGATGGGTTGCTTGCATGTACAATAGTGTTTCCACCACAGTAGATAGCAACATGTCCGCTATAGCAGATGATATCTCCAGGCTGCATATCGCTTGTGCTCACACCGTATCCAACGCTTCTCATTGCTGATGAGCTATGTGGTAAGCTGATGCCAAACTGTGCATAAACTGACATTACAAATCCTGAACAATCTGTTCCGTTTGTAAGACTTGAGCCACCGTAAACATAAGGATTGCCAACGAACTGTGATGCATAATTAACAACAGCCTGTCCGTTTGAACCACTTGGTGCGCTATAGCTCTTCTCTGATGAAGAACTGCTTGATGATTTGCTTGAAGACTTAGATGACTTCTTTGCTGCTGCCTTGGCTGCTTTTGCTTCCTCAGCCTTTCTAGCTTTCTCTTCAGCCTTTCTGGCTGCTTCCTCAGCCGCCTTACGCTCTGCCTCTTCCTTGGCAAGTCTTGCTGCTTCCTCTTCCTTAGACTCAGCATAAGTGAACTCTGTATCGAGTGTCACATAATCTGTAGATACATATCCGGTACCGTCTGCTGTAGATACACCTACCCATCCGTCTGTTGACTCATCCACAACTGTGAGATCATCCTCTCCGGACACGAGACCAAGTACTTCTGCATCAGTAGATGCTGTTGTTCTGACCTTGAGTGTCTCAGTATTGACTGTTGCCACGCGACGGCCTGCGCTCTGTACGAGTGCATCGTCACCAACTACAACATAATCACCTTTTACATATCCTGTTACTGAACCGGACTGGATTTTGTACCATCCGTTATCGGTTGTCTCAAGTACTGTTCCAATTCCATTGTTATAGAGCTTTCCAAGAGACTCGCTGTTTTCATCTGCACTCGCACGTATATTAACGCTGTCGCTAACCTGTGCAACTGCTGTATCAGCATATGCTGATTTAACCGGCTCAGCATCTGTTGTCGCAACATCTGTTGCAGTCTCTGATGTCTCATCACCTTTTAACATTACATCTGTCAACATAGATGTAACACCGGCTGTAAGAGTGTTTGATGTACTAACAATATCTGATGTATAACTTGCTACTCCTGCAGTAGGTCCAGCCGCATATACTGCATATGGCACTGAGGACAGAGCCATAAAACCTGTAAGTACCCCGGCTGTGAGTTTCACATAATTTACTTTCATTTTACCCTCCGTTGTATGAATTTGTAACAGTTATTACGAATTTGTTACAAATATTACTTTGTCATTATAGCAAAGTAACATATATATGTCAACGTTTTCTTAGAGAATTCTTAAGAAAATCTTGACTTTTTCCAACGAATAGGACTTATGTCGCATGAAATACTTATGTAATAATTTTATTTTACAGCAATAGCCTCAACCTCAAGCATTACATCCTTTGGAAGCCTTGCGACCTCAACACAGCTTCTTGCAGGGTATGCTCCGTTAAAAAATGTGGCATATACCTCATTTATTGCACCGAAGTCATTCATCTCCTTGATGAAAACTGTAGTCTTTACCACATTGTCCATGCTTGTTCCTGCTGCCTCAAGCAGATGTGACAGATTTGTAAATGCCTGCTTAGCCTGTGCCTGTGAGCCCTCAGGAATCTCACCGGTCTCCGGAACTACCGGTATCACTCCGGAAGTATATACCATACCATTTACCTCGATAGCCTGTGAATATGGTCCTATTGCTGCCGGTGCCTTGTCTGTACTGATAACGTTTTTCATGTTATTGTCCTTCTTTCCTGTTAAAATTTATTAAAAAGACTGTTATTTCTTAAGACGGATTTTGCCATCTGTGAGATCAATCTTTCTTTCCTTATATAAATGACCAACTGCACGCTTGAATGCATTTTTGCTAAGTCCTGTTTCTCTCTTGATTACCTCCGGGCTTGCCTTTTCCGAAAACGGAAGCACCCCTGCGTATGAATCAAGCAGTTCAAGGAGCTTTTCAGCGTCGGAATCCATCTGAATATATGCCTTTTCCCTCATTGTCAGGTCCAGCTTGCCATCCGCCTTGACATCAGTGACCTTTGCCTCTATCACATCTCCAAGCTTCAGATAAGCGGCATTCTCAAAAACCGGTAGCTTTGCTGAATATTTGTCATCCACAGCGATAAATGTACCGAAATTGTCGCTAAAATCATACACACGGCCTGAAACCATATCGTCCTTTTTGTATGGTGAATCGGTGCTCAGCATATGGTAAATACCCTTTGTGGTAGCACAAAGCCTCTGGCTTTTATCTATGTATAATGTAACAAGTATCTCATCTCCGGCGCTGACCTTTCTGACCATCTCCTTGTAAGGAAGAAACAGGTCCTTTTCAAGCCCCCAGTCAAGGAACGCCCCTATTTTAGTCACCTCCTTGACAGTAAGCACTGCTAAACCTCCAAGTGTCAGCTTTGGCTCGTTTGTCGTAGCAATAAGTCTGTCGTTAGAGTCCTTGTATACAAAGACCTTAAGCTTATCCCCCTGCTTTACTCCATCCGGAATCTGCTTTGCCGGAAGCAGTACCCTCTCCTCCGAAGCCGAAGATGTTGACAGATATATGCCAAAATCAACCTTCTTTACACATACAAGCTCCTGATATTCTCCTAATCTCATGTTTTTCCGTCCTTTCTGTATCAAAACTGTATCGTTATTAAATAATGGAATTATAATTATTTTTCCGGTACCGGCTTACTCAAAAACTCCACCACCGAATACGGTTTTTTATCCGTATCCGCAAGCACCACTGTCACACTCTTTGATGTGTACTTCACGTATGATATAACTGTATCACCAAGCTTTGCTTCTTTTCTGTACTCCACACGAAGCTCAGATATTTCAAAATCATTCGGCAGAAGCTGCTGCGCCAGCATAACATACTTCTCATTGTTCATATGATGGTTGCTGTCTATAAAAAACTGAGGAACCTCAATCTCACCCTTTTTCTCCATATCATCAGGAATATGAAGCTTGCGCTTTGCACACTCCATCTCAAGCTGTGGCTCAAGACCGTATGTATCCGCAAACTCCTGAGGCACCTTCACCGGTCTGCCGGTTCGTGTATCAACAAGTACCCAGACAGAATTGGCATATGCCAGTGTGCTGCCGCCTGCATCTTCAAGTGTGAAATTTCTGTAACCGTAAAACGCCTTCATACCATATGCCCATGTGGATATCTTTACCTGTTCATTAAGCAGTGGAAGCCTGTTTATGCATATCTGCCATGATGAAAGCACCCATGCTATATGATTGTCCGCAAGAAATCTGATTCCCACATCATGTGACTGTGAGTGAAACACACTACAGTCCTGAAAATAATTGGTAAGCCCCGTAAGGCTCAGTCTGCATGACGAATCCACCTCGCTGTAACGTATTCTGCTGTCAAATGAAAAAGCCATATCTAATTCCTCTAGTCTATAAAATTGAAGTAACTTCTGATAAATCTAAACGCTTCATCCACACCATTGGACATCCAAAGATTTGAGCTTTTATTAATGATATCCTGGTATTGCTGTATAGTAATTGGTGTCTTTTTTTCAGAGCCGAGTTCTTCTATAAGATTAATAATTCTCAAAAAATTCTTGTTCATATTACACCATCCTTCTATAACTGTTTAAGCCATATACGATTTTATTTTATAACAAATCGCATTATTACACAAGAAAAAAAGAGAACTTCTATCGAAGTTCTCTTTAGCTGGCCCACAAGGATTCGAACCTTGAAATGACGGAGTCAGAGTCCGTTGCCTTACCATTTGGCGATGGGCCAATGTGTTGTCTCAACAAAAGATATTATACACATGTGGCTATATAGTGTCAAGCATTTTTTTATTTTAATTAAATGTAATTGAATATAAATCTGCTTGTCCTGCTAAAATGTGAGCACCGGCTAATTTTTAAACAGCAATACCTCGCCATCATATTCAGCAAATGTCACCTCATCGCCCCACTCAAGCTTTGCCGTGCCGTTTGTCTGCTCTATGATTGTTTTCTCTATGCGTTTTTTATCATTTTCCGGGATAACAGCTTTCACGAGCACATCCGCCTCATACGCAGTGTCCATCACTGTAATCTTCTCCTGTGCAAACAGATACTGAAGTCTTCCGATTCCGGTATAGTCCGTCCTGATAAACAGTACTGCACCCTCCTTCTTCTCTATTATCTCACTTGCCGAAAGCCCCGCCTTTGTGGCTTGCTGATACGCACGCACCAGTCCGCCTGTGCCAAGCAGCACCCCACCGAAGTATCTCGTTACAACAACAGCGGCATTATGGATATTTTCCTTAAGGAGTACATCAAGCATAGGACGGCCTGCGGTGCCTGCAGGCTCCCCGTCATCCGAGCATCTGGTCAGCTCCTGTCTCTTTCCTATAACAAAGGCACTACAGTTGTGCCTTGCATCCCAGTATTTCTTTTTCGTCTCATTGATGAAGCTTACAGCCTCATCCTCAGACTCTACCGGCCTTACGGTTGCTATAAACCTCGATTTCTTCTCTGTTATCTCACCCTGTCCGCCCTTGTACACGTACAGGCTTATAGTATTCTCTGACATATGATATTCTTTCCATCCTGATATTGCCTGATTACACTCATGCATCTTAAAGACACTTTATAATTGTTACCTGTATTATATAATATGAAAACCAATCTGTAAATTGCATTTAAATGCTATATTTGATATAATAATGTATACTGTTTATTTTCTAATCACAGTATATACAAACAAGATTACAAATCTTTATAATGACAAGGAGGCCTATATATGAATTACGGCAAAAAAGCTACAATGCAGCTGCTCCGGAAATATGACAATAAGAGCTCTAAGGTCAAAAACAAGTTCAAGCTCATTGTTCTAAAGATTCTTCTGGTTGTAGTAATTGTAGCAGGCGCAGCCGGCATCAGTTCAGGAATCGGTGTCATGAAGGGAATCATTGATTCCGCACCTGACATATCAAAGATCGATGTCACTCCTACCGGCTACTCAACTACCGTTCTGGCGGCAAACGGAGAAGAAACCGCCACACTCGTAGGTCAGGGGGCAAACAGGCAGTATGTCACCATCGATGAGATTCCGCTGGATTTGCAGCATGCTTTTGTTGCAATCGAGGATGAACGCTTTTACGACCACAACGGCATCGACCTGCATGGTATCGGAAGAGCCTTTATCTCCGGTCTGTCAAAGGGCAGATTCAGTGAGGGAGCCAGCACGATAACACAGCAGCTCATCAAGAACAACGTACTGACCAGCTGGACAAGCGAAACTTCCTTTGTAGAAAAGCTTCAGAGAAAGATTCAGGAGCAGTACCTTGCCCTTGAGCTCGAAAAGCAGGTAAACGACAAGGACTGGATTCTTGAAAACTACATGAATTCGGTCAATCTGGGGGCAAATACCCTCGGTGTGCAGGCTGCATCCAAGAAGTACTTTAACAAGGATGTCTCAGAGCTCACGCTTTCCGAAGCATCTGTCATCGCAGGTATCACTCAGAATCCATCCGGCTACAACCCTATCACACACCCTGACAAAAATGCCAAGAGACGTGAAAAGGTGTTAAATAACATGAAGGATCAGGGCTATATCACCAAGGCGCAATATGATGAGGCCATGGCCGATGATGTCTACTCAAGAATTGCTGAGTACAACACCACAGGCTCAGGCTCTGTGAACACATACTTTATTGATGCGCTCATCGACAACGTGTTCGACGATCTCACAGCCGCCGGTTACTCTGAGACAGAAGCCTACAAGCTGATTTACAAGGGCGGACTGACTATCAAATCGACCCAGGATCTTACTATGCAGACTATATGTGACGAGGAGGCAAACAATCCATCCAACTATCCGTCCGATGCAAAGTATTCGTTCCAGCTTTCCTTCGAGGTAAAAAAGGCAGACGGTTCGTACAAGACCTACACAAACCAGACCATGCTCTCTTTTTATAAGAAGAAAACCAACAATGATGATTTCAGCATCAACTACTCAAGCCCTGATGAATGCAATGCAGCTATTGCACAGTACGAGCAGGATGTACTTGAGGAGGGCGATTCAATTGTGGAGGGTTCTGAAGCTGTCAATATCACGCTGGAGCCGCAGGTTGCCATGACAGTCATCGACCAGAGCACCGGTGAGGTAAAGGCACTGGTAGGCGGTCGCGGTGACAAATCCGGCAACAGAACATGGAACAGAGCTACAGATACATGCAGACAGCCCGGCTCTACCTTCAAGATAATCGGCTGCTATGCTGCTGCTCTCGATGCAGGCGGCAAAACACTTGCATCCGTGCAGGATGATGCACCGTTTACAGTAGGTTCAAAAACCTTTAACAACTATGACAAATCTTTCGGAGGCTTTACCTCCATCCGATGGGCAATAACAAAGTCCATCAATATTGTAACAGTCAAAACCTTACAGGATATCGGGGTTGAGCTCGGTTACAAATATGCGGAGGATTTCGGTATTTCAACTCTCACCGATTCCGACAAAAACCTGTCACTGGCGCTCGGCGGACTGACAAAGGGTGTCACAAACCTTGAGCTCACAGGTGCATATGCTACTATAGCCAACGGCGGAGTATACTTAGAGCCAAAGTTCTACACTCAGGTTCTTGACCACGATGGCAATGTATTACTTGACAAGACCACTACACAGGACACACGTACTGTAATAAAGGATACTACGGCATGGCTTCTTACAGATGCCATGAAGGATGTTCTGACACAGGGAACCGGAAAGCTGGCGCGCTTTGACAGCCAGATAGCCCAGGCGGGTAAATCCGGTACCACAACCAGCAACCGCGACTGCCTGTGGGCAGGCTACACACCATACTACACATGTGTCGTATGGGGCGGCTATGATGACAACTCAAAACAGTCCGGCAAGCTCACATCCTACCCTAAGAATATATGGAGGAATGCCATGAGCAGAATCCATGAAGGACTTGAAACCAAAGACTTTGTACAGCCGGATGGTATAACAAATACCACGGTATGCAGCAAATCAGGACTTGTTCCTTTAGAGGGAACATGTGACAATGATCCTCGAGGATCAATGCTGACAACCGAATATTTTGATACGGACACTGTGCCGACAGACAGCTGCGACCATCATGTTGCACTTGAGATTTGTGCCGATTCGGGAGCCATTGCCGGTCCGTATTGTCCGAATAAAACATCAAAGGTATTTATAACAGGCGCTGTATCAGGCAGCCCTGAGTATGAATTCATGGCAGATGATACGTTCATGAATACCGTATGTACATTACATGATGCAACATCGCTGATTAACAGCTCACCAACCACCACGGATCCTACCAATTCCGGTACTACACCGGGCAGTACTGACGGCACTGCGGCTGGAGCACAGACAGGTGGAACTGGAACTGGTACCGGTGCTGGTACTGGTGGTTCAGGTACTGGCACTGGCGGTTCAGGAGCCGGTGCTTCCGGTACCGGTGGCTCCGGTTCAGGTAGTACTGATACCGGCAGCTCCGGTTCATCCGGTAACAGTGACCGGTAACACTCATCGTCAACCATTACAATTCACAACTTAATTATCTAAAGCAAAACCCCCAAGGATCATATCCTCGGGGGTTTTTGTTGATGTATATATGCTAAGGGGGATTAGATAATAATTTGCATTACTCTACATCCTGTAATGCCTCAATTCCTTCCTCGCCTGTACGAACCTTGACAACCTGTGCCACGTCGTAAACGAAGATCTTACCATCTCCGATATGTCCGGTGTAGAGAGTCTTCTTAGCAGTCTCAATAACCTTTTCTACCGGAATCTTGCCAACGATTACCTCAACTTTAACCTTTGGAAGTAATGTCGCATCAAGCTCAGCTCCACGGTATTTCTCGCCGGCACCCTTCTGGATACCACAGCCCATAACCTGTGTCACTGTCATTCCTGTTACACCTAAGTCATTCATAGCCTTACGAAGCTTGTCGTACTTTGTAAGCTTTGAAATAATAACAACCTTGTGGATACCGCTTGCTGAAGCCGGTGTTGTTGCATTTACAACAGGCACTGCTGCATCCTTCTTTGCCTGAGAAGCTGTTGCATACTCAGAAGAACCAAGGTCTGTATTTTCATTGACATCCATAACATCACCTGATACATCCATGATAGCAAATCCTGCATATGCTGATGGAAGACCATGCTCTGTTGGGTCAAGTCCTACGATTTCCTCTTCCTCTGAAACTCTAAGTCCCAGTGTAGCCTTGATAACAAGGAATACGATTGTAATAGTTACTACTGTCCATGCTGCAACAGACACAAAGCCTGTGAGCTGGAGTCCTAAAAGCTTAAATCCACCGCCGTAGAAGAGTCCTACGAGCTCGTTGCCCTTTGAATCAGCGATTGAATATCCCGGAGCACTGTTTGTGGCAAAAAGACCAACAGCAATTGTTCCCCAGATACCATTCATCATATGTACTGCGACAGCACCTACAGGGTCATCAACACGAAGTACATTGTCAAGGAACCATACACCGAAGCAGACGAGAAGTCCTGCTACGGAACCGATAATGATAGCACCAAGTGCATCTGTTACATCACAGCCTGCTGTGATAGCTACAAGTCCTGCAAGTGAAGCATTCAGACACATTGACACATCAGGCTTGCCATATTTGAGCCATGTGAAAATCATACAAACTACTGTTGCAAGTGCAGGTGCGATTGTTGTTGTTACAAAGATAGAACCAAGCTGCTCTACTGATTTTGCTGCTGCACCGTTGAATCCATACCAGCCAAGCCAGAGAATGAATACACCGAGCGCACCGATTGTGATGTTATGACCCGGAATAGCGTTTACTTTTGTAATCTTTCCGTTTTTATCCTTTGTAAACTTTCCGATACGAGGTCCAAGAATTGCAGCTCCTACAAGAGCACTGATACCACCAACCATGTGGATGGCACATGAACCTGCGAAATCATGGAAGCCAATCTGTGAAAGCCAGCCACCGCCCCAGATCCAGTGAGCCTCGATTGGGTAAATAACTGCCGAAATAACTCCTGAATAAACACAGTAGGAAATAAATTTTGTTCTCTCAGCCATAGCTCCTGATACGATAGTTGCTGTTGTCGCACAGAAAACCAGGTTGAATACAAAGTTTGACCAGTCAAAATCTTTGTAAGATGTAAAGATGTCAAATCCCGGTTTACCTATAAAACCAAGAACATCTTCACCTAATAAAAGTGAAAAACCAATCAGTATGAATACAACTGTACCAATACAGAAATCCATGAGGTTTTTCATAAGGATGTTACCGGTATTCTTTGCTCTGGTAAAACCTGCTTCTACCATAGCAAAACCTGCCTGCATCCAGAATACCAATGCTGCTCCAATAAGGAACCAGACTCCGAAAATTACTCCACTAATCTCTTCTGTCATAGTAATGTCCTCTCTTTCCTGTTTCTTCTTTCATTTTTTCATTTTATCGAAAATAAAATTTATAAAAAAATAGAGACACTTCACCAATTTCCACAGCTTCGTGGTTCAGCAAAATGTCTCCATTTTATTATTATGTTAAATTAATTCATATATGCCGCTCTAAACAGCTTTCCGTAAGCTTTGGTCCTTAAACTACAAGGATTAAACCTCGAAGATTAAATCGCCGTATGATGGCATTGGCCACATCTCTTTGTCGACAATCATTTCAAGCTCATCAACCGGAGTACGAAGAGCATCCATAGCAGTCTTTACAACATCTCTGTAGTAAATAGCCTGCTCTCTGCCCTCTTCCATAGCACCGGCCTTTGCTGTCTCATCCTTAAGCTTTGCAAGTGCAACCTGTGCATCTGAGAGAAGAGCTGAGCTCTCTGTAAGAAGCTCTGACTGAACAGATACATCTGCATCAGCAACTGCACTCTTAACTGAGTTAACTGACTGTGCAAGTGATGTAATATACTTGATAACTGCAGGAATAATCTGCTTTCCGGCAATATCAATCATAGCCTTTGCTTCTATATTAATAGTCTTTGCATATGTCTCATACTCGATCTCGGCACGGCTCTCAAGCTCTGTCTTTGTAAATACACCGAACTTCTCGAATGCTGCAACTGACTCAGGAGCAACGTATGCAGGAATTGCATCTACCATAGACTTGATGTTTGGAAGTCCACGTCTCTCTGCCTCAGCTACCCACTCATCTGAGTATCCGTTTCCGTTGAATACGATTCTCTGGTGCTCTACTGCGTAATCCTTGATGAGATCATGTACAGCGAGGTCAAAGTTGTCTGCCTTTTCAAGTATATCACAAGCGTCTGAGAATGCCTCAGCAACGATTGTGTTAAGCACGATGTTGGCCTGTGCAACAGAATCCTGTGAACCAACCATACGGAACTCGAACTTGTTTCCTGTGAATGCGAATGGTGATGTACGGTTACGGTCTGTAGCATCCTTCATGAAATCAGGAATTGTCTTAACACCTGTCTCAAGCTTCTCACCCTTTAAGCTGTGTGTAGCTGTACCTGTTGCGATAAGCTGGTTCAATACGTCTCCAAGCTGGTCTCCAAGGTAGATAGAAAGGATTGCAGGTGGTGCCTCGTTAGCTCCAAGTCTGTGATCGTTTCCTACATCTGCTGCTGCCGCACGAAGAAGTGCTGCATGCTCGTCGATTGCCTTTAACATACATGTGAGTACAAGTAAGAACTGTACATTGTCATGTGGTGTCTTGCCAGGCTCAAGCATGTTGATACCATCATCTGTTGTGATTGACCAGTTGTCATGCTTTCCTGAACCGTTAACTCCTGCGAATGGCTTCTCATGAAGTAAGCACTGGAGTCCGTGACGGCCTGCCACCTTCTTGAGTGTCTCCATGATGAGCTGGTTGTGGTCAACAGCTACGTTGCACTCAGCATAGATAGGTGCAAGCTCGTGCTGTGCAGGTGCTACCTCGTTGTGCTGTGTCTTAGCTGAAACACCAAGCTTCCAGAGCTCCTTGTTTACATCTCTCATGTAAGCTGCGATTCTCTCACGGATAGCTCCGAAATAATGATCATCCATCTCCTGTCCCTTTGGAGGCATAGCTCCGAAAAGTGTACGTCCTGTGAAGATGAGATCCTTTCTCTGTAAATACTTCTCACGGTCTACGATGAAGTACTCCTGCTCAGGTCCGACAGAAGGTGTAACCTTCTTTGATGTTGTATTTCCGAATAATCTAAGAAGTCTCAGTGCCTGATCGTTGATTGCTTCCATTGATCTAAGAAGAGGTGTCTTCTGATCAAGAGCCTCGCCTGTGTATGAACAGAAGGCCGTTGGAATGCAAAGTGTTGCGCCTGCTGCATCCTGTCTTACAAATGCAGGTGATGTACAATCCCAGGCTGTATATCCTCTTGCCTCAAATGTAGCACGAAGACCACCTGATGGGAAAGATGAAGCATCCGGCTCACCCTTTATTAACTCTTTTCCTGAAAAGCTCATAAGTACTTTTCCGTTTGGCATTGGAGAAGTGATAAATGAATCATGCTTCTCAGCAGTAACGCCTGTAAGTGGCTGGAACCAATGTGTATAGTGTGTTGCACCCTTCTCAATGGCCCATTCCTTCATCTCGTGTGCGATAACATCAGCAGTCTCGAGATCAAGCTCCTTTCCTTCGTCCATAACCTCATGGAGCTTCTTGTAAACCTTCTTTGGAAGACGCTCCTGCATAACTGCATCGTTAAATACGTTCTCTCCAAAGATGTCTGCTACGTTGAAATATTCCTGTTCGCTCATATCTTACATCCTTTCTGTTCATCAATCCCCTTGAGTGAATTGTTATTTTCAAATAATGTTTAAACAGCTGCACAACATATAAACTCGAATATTCTTGTTTTATGCCGGACTTCTTAGTTTATTAAAAAAGAGGGCACTCCATCTATGGTGGAACGCCCTCGTTCATTTCGCTTAACATTATTTCTGAAATTAAGATACTCCTTTGAGTATCAAAAATCAAGCGTTTATGTTAAAAAAGTTAAGTTTTATAAAATTTTACTACAAGATATAAATATTTTGTAAAGTAGTATGTGCAAAAATACTAAATTGCAATAATATTATTCAGCCTTTCCAACTGATCCGAAAAGCTCCATCTTCTCCTTAACTGTTGCCTTGATTGCCTCAGCACCAGGAGCAAGAAGCTTACGAGGGTCAAATCCCTTGCCCTCAAGATCTTTTCCGGCCTCGATGTATTTACGTGTTGCATCTGCGAATGAAAGCTGGCACTCTGTGTTAACGTTGATCTTAGATACTCCAAGGTCGATTGCTTTCTTAATCATGTCAGCTGGGATTCCTGTACCACCGTGAAGTACTAATGGCATAACACCAGTCTTCTGCTGGATAGCATCAAGAGTCTCAAAGCTGAGTCCCTGCCAGTTTGCAGGATATTTTCCGTGGATGTTTCCGATTCCTGCTGCAAGCATATCTACACCAAGATCAGCAACTCTCTTGCACTCGTCAGGATCAGCGCACTCGCCCATTCCAACAACTCCGTCTTCCTCGCCACCGATTGAACCAACTTCAGCCTCGATAGACATGCCCATTGCATGAGCAACTGCTACTAACTCTTTTGTCTTTGCAACGTTCTCATCGATTGGATAATGAGATCCGTCGAACATGATTGATGTGAAGCCGGCCTTGATGCACTTGTAGCATCCTTCGTATGTGCCGTGATCAAGGTGAAGTGCTACAGGTACTGTGATACCGAGCTCGTCATGCATAGCCTTAACCATTGCTGCTACTGTACCGAAGCCTGTCATGTACTTTCCGGCACCCTCAGATACACCAAGGATTACAGGGCTCTTAAGCTCCTCTGCTGTTAAAAGTACTGATTTTGTCCACTCAAGGTTGTTGATGTTGAACTGACCTACTGCGTAATGTCCTTCTTTTGCTTTCTTAAGCATTTCTGTTGCAGATACTAACATATTTTTTCCTCCTGTTAATTAAAAGCTAATGTTATTATATTACATAACCTTATAAAAATAAAGTTAAATTTTTAACACAATCAGACAAAAAATTGTGTACTATTACTATTTTATGTCCGATTTTGTATTTATCAGCACATAATGGTAATCTGTTTGTTCAGATTAGTGATGGTCAGATCGGTGTGGCTGCCGCCAAACTCTCCGTCGAGTGTCCACGGTACCTCCTCCTCACTCTCCACATGCAGCTCACTGGTCTTGAAGGAGTAGATGAGCTCATTGTCATTTTCACGGTTTGCCAGTCCCGCAAGTATCTTGTTGAGCTCGATTGGGTTTTTTGGATTCTTGATGAGTGTCACCTCAAAAAGACCGTCATCAAGCAGTACGTCAGGACCTGATATGCCCTTGAAGCCTCCTACCGAAAGGGAGTTGGTCACCATTCCATATATAAACTCATCCTCTATTATCTCACCGTCATGGCTCACCTTCATCCTGTACGAGGTGATATCCATCAGGTGCTTTGCACCCTCTAAAATATATGCGGCATGTCCCAGTATATTTTTCATCTGCTGCGAGGTCTGGTAGGATACCTCTGTAAAAAGGCCAAAGGCTGCGACATATACAAAGGTATCTCCGTTGAAGCCTCCCACATCACACGGGAATGGAGTACCGTTTACGGCAACTCTTGCGGCCTCCTCCATATTTTTGGGTATGCCGAGAGAGTTTGCAAAGTCATTGGTGCTGCCCGCAGGGATGTATCCTATCGGTACATTTACCTCGCTTTGCTCCATGCCGGTCACTACCTCGTCGAGTGTGCCGTCTCCGCCGCTGCACACTACAAGGTCATACTTCTCAGCATTTTTCCTAACCTTTTTTATGGCATCCCCCTGACACTGTGTAGGATAAATGATGATTTTGTATCCGGCCTTTGTCATGATGTCCACGATATTTACCAGGTGCTCCTTTATGAGTCCCTTGCCTGATTTGGGATTAAATACAAATAAAAGCTTTTTCTTCATCTATCTCAGTTCCTCCGCAATCGCCGATAATTTTCTAAGCCTGTGGTTGACTCCCGATTTACCCATTGGCGGATCCAGATATCCTCCGAGCTCCTTTAGCGGTGCATCCGGATATTCAAGCCGAAGCAGCGCCATCTCCCGAAGCTGCGCCGGTAAATCATCGAGTCCTCTCATTTTCTGTATCAGTCTGATATCCTCTATCTGCTTTACTGCCGCATTCACAGTCTTGCTGATGTTTGCGGTTTCGCAGTTTACTTTACGGTTTACACTGTTGCGCATTTCCTTTAATATGCGCACATTTTCCAGCTTCATAAGTGACACATATGCCTCCATGATGTTGAGACTGTCCACGATGTGGGCGCCCTCCTTTATGTACACTACATAGTGCCCCTTGCGCTCTACTATCTTGGCATCCGTATCAAAGCCGCACAAGAGCTCCTGAAGCTGCTTTGCCTGCTCTTTCGTATGACACACTATCTCAAAATGGTACGCTTTGTTGGGGTCGCTTATCGAGCCTGCTGCCATGAAGGCTCCCCTGATAAAGGCTCTCTTGCAGCATGTCTGCATAAGAAGCAGTCCGTCTGCGGTCTGTCTGTTGACAGGCTGTGCCGTGATTTTAAGCGCTGCAAGTATTTTTCCGGTATCCTGCTCATCCAGCGCCTTTGTGGTATCTGTGCCAAAGGCGCGCTTCATAAGTGTGGCATATTTATTTAAAAGCAACAGGTTTTCGGTGTCGAGCTCAAGTCCCTTTGTTTTTTCATTGATACGGCCCGAAAGTTCTATGATGCCTGCAAGCTCAGCGAGCTGACAGTGCCTGCTCTTTGATATCTGCTTTGCCAGCTCTTCCTTTACATCACTGGAAAATGACATGTTATTTACCTCTCAATGCATCCTTTCCTATGTCGCGATGCTCTATCTTAAGTCCATAGTCATTACAGCCGCTAAGCCTCTTGTACAGCTCGTTCGCAAGCGTTACCGAGCGGTGCTTGCCTCCGGTGCAGCCTATAGATATAACAAGCTGGTTTTTACCCTCAGAGATATAGTTTGGAATGAGAAACTTTATCATATCGTCAAGCTTGTCGATAAACTCATTTGCCTCCGGAAACTGCATGACATAGTCCTGTATCTCCTTATCATTGCCGGTTTTCGCGCGTAGTCCGTCCACATAGTAGGGATTTGGCAGAAACCTCACATCCATGACTATATCAGAGTCTGACGGTATGCCATACTTGAAGCCGAAGGAAAGTATCGTGATAAAGAGATTCTTGTAATCCTCATTCTGCACAAATATCTTTTCAAGCTCAATTTTAAGCTCCCTTGTGAGAAGCTGGCTTGTGTCTATGATATAGTCAGCATTGTCCTTTAAATACTGCAGCTTTTCCCTCTCAAGCACGATGCCCTTATTGATGCGCTCACTGCCTGCGAGAGGGTGATTACGCCTCGTCTCCTTGTATCGCTTTACAAGCACCTCATCCTCAGCATCGAGGAAAAGTATCTCATACGGAAAATTTTTCTGCCTTAGCTGCTCGAGCGTCTGTGGAATCGCATCAATTCCTGAGCCGTTTCGCACATCTATGCCGACTGCCACCTTGGACACATCACTGTGGAAGGTGTTTGAAAAGTCTATGAGCTTATCTAATAGCTGTATAGGCAGATTGTCTATACAGAAATATCCCATATCCTCCATCATTTTCATTGCTGTGCTTTTTCCGGCACCTGACATGCCCGTCACTATTACAAATTTCACTAGAATTCTCCAATCATCTTAACTTCCGGTTCGAGCTTTACTCCAAACTGCTTTAAAACTGTTTCCTGCACATCCTTTATGAGTGCCAGGACATCCGTTGCAGTGGCTTCGCCCTTATTGACTACAAAGCCGCAGTGCTTCTCCGACACCTGTGCATCTCCAACGCTGTAACCTCGAAGGCCTGCATCCATGATAAGCTTCCCTGCAAAATAGCCCTCCGGTCTCTTAAAGGTGCTGCCTGCACTTGGGTACTCAAGCGGCTGCTTCTCCACTCTCTTTGCGCGAAGCTCTGCCATATATGACTTTATCTCATCCTTAGGCTTTGGTGTGAGCCTGAATCTGGCTGACAGCACTATATAGCCCTTTTCCGGGACTATACTGTGCCTGTAGGATAAGTCAAGCTCATCCCTTGTGACAGTCTTTAGCTCGCCCTCTGCTGTAAGCACTGTGGCATCGATTAAGACATCCTTTATCTCTCCGCCGTAGGCTCCTGCGTTCATGACTACCGCGCCTCCAACACTTCCGGGTATGCCCGATGCAAACTCAAGGCCTGAAAGCGATGCCTCCGCTGCCTTTGCCGCCACTGCTGCAAGGATAGCCCCTGCGCCCGCTGTGATGATATGACAGTTGTCTTGTGCTGTGAAATCCTGCGCTGTGCTTTGCTGCGCCACAGCTTCTGTCACCTCGATTTCGGACAGGCCTTTTCCAATACCAATTACAAGGCCTCTGATGCCCTTATCCCCTACCAGCAGATTGCTTCCGTTTCCTATCACTGTAACCGGCATATCACATGCCTTAGCCATCTCTATAAGCTTTGAAATCCGGCTCATATCAGGCTCTGCATAGTAATCTGCCGGGCCTCCTATACGGAAGGTCGTGTGTTTTTTCATCGGCTCATCCTGCAGGAGACCAAGCTGCGGCAATTGTTCTGTTACACTTTTTACAAATGTCTGATTCATCTTATATTCCTTTAGCCTATGCTTCCTTCAAAAATGCAATGTAGCCTCTGAATGCCTCATATAAATCGACCTTGCTGATGATTTCCCATGGCGCATGCATGTTGAGCACCGGCACACCGCTGTCAATAACATTCATGTCATAGTTTGCGAGGATATATGCGATTGTTCCGCCGCCTCCCTCGTCTACCTTTCCAAGCTCCGCTGTCTGGAATGAAACATCTGCTGTATCCATGATATTTCTAAGCCTTGCAACATACTCTGCGTTGGCATCGTTTGAGCCTGATTTGCCTCTGGCGCCTGTATATTTGTTGAATACAAGGCCCTTTCCGAAGTATGCCGAGTTCTTCTTTTCCATAACCGATGGATAGTTCGGGTCAAAGGCTGCTGATACGTCTGATGAGAGTACCTTTGAGTTTTTCAGTGCACGTCTGACTGCAAGCTCGCTATAGTCTCCTGCCAGGTTCATCACCTCTGCCACACAGTTTTCGAAAAAGCGTGACTGCATGCCGCTGGCTCCCACTGAGCCGATTTCCTCTTTGTCCACGAGCAGGCATACACTTGTATATTCCGGTGCGCCCTCTATCTCAAGCATAGCTCTGTATGAAGGATATGCGCACACTCTGTCGTCGTGGCCGTAACCCATGATCATACTTCTGTCAAGTCCGTAGTCTCTTGCCTCTCCGGCAGGTACCACCTCTATCTCTGCTGAAAGGAAATCATCCTCGTCCACACCGTACTCCTGCGAAAGTATTGTGAGGATATTGGCCTTTACTCTCTCCTTGATATCCTTGTCGTCCTCGTCCTTTTCTGGTCCCGGTATGCTTCCGATCAGCACATCAAGGCTCTCGCCCTTTATGACCTCTGAGGCCTTCTTGCCCATCTGCTCGCCTGACAGATGAATAAGCAGATCGCTCACACCCACTACAGGATCATTTGACTTGTCTCCGATATTGACTGTCACTGTGCTGCCATCCTTTTTACAGATGACTCCGTGAAGTGCAAGCGGCAGTGTAACCCACTGGTATTTCTTGATGCCGCCATAATAATGTGTGTCTAAAAGTGCCATGTCTGTGTCCTCGTATAAAGGCACCTGCTTTAAGTCCATTCTAGGTGAATCAATATGGGCTCCAAGGATATTCATACCCTTCTCAAGAGGCTTACTGCCCACGATAAACAGTGCCAGTCCCTTTCCCATATTGTTTGCTATGATTTTATCTCCTGCCTTTACGCTCTTTCCTGTCTCGATGAGCTCATCAAGGTCCACAAAGCCGTGTCCTGTGGCGTCAGCATAAACTGCTGCCGTGCACTCGCGCTCTGTCTTGCAGCCGGATATAAACCTTCTGTAATCCTCTGCAAATGCAAATAATTTTTCTCTTTCAGGTCCCTGGGGATATTTCTCCCAGGCGTTTTTCTTTTCTATTGCCATGATTTATTATACCTCCGAATTTTTTGTAAGATTTGCCTGGACGCGGCGATACAGCTCCTGAGCTGCATTGTAGCCCATCTTTTTTTGTCTGTGATTGACTGCTGCTGTCTCTACGATGACTGCCAGATTACGTCCCGGTCTGATTGGCAGTGAATGACACACTACCTTGTTGCCGAGATACTCGGCATATTCTTCCTCGAGGCCGAGTCTGTCGTAATCTGCCTCCTTTTTCCAGTCCTCGAGCTTGATTACGAGGTCTATCTGCTGTTTTTCCTTTACACACTCTACTCCGTAAAGTGTCTTGACATCGATGATTCCGATGCCTCGAAGCTCTATAAAGTGTCTGGTAATCTCAGGCGATGTGCCCATGAGCGTATGCTCGTTGATCTTTCTGATTTCCACCACATCATCCGTCACAAGACGATGGCCTCGTCTGATGAGCTCGAGTGCGGCCTCGCTCTTTCCGATACCGCTCTCGCCTGTGATCATTACTCCCTCGCCGTATACATCTACCAGCACGCCGTGCACTGTAATGCACGGTGCGAGCTGCTCACCAAGACAATAGATGAGCTCAGCCATAAAGCTTGATGTGGAACGGCCTGTTGACAGCACCGGAATACCGTGCTCTCTGGCCTCTTCCATAAATATCTCATCCGGCTGTAAATCTCTGCAGAAGATGATACATGGTATATCAAACTCCATGAAACGGCTATAGCGCTCTTTTTTCTCGCTGTCGCTCATCTTCTCTATATAAGTATACTCTACATTTCCGATAATCTGTATTCGTCTCTCCTCAAAATGATCAAAATATCCTGAGAGCTGAAGCGCCGGTCTGTTGACGTCCGAGCACTCTATCGCCCTCTCCTTTAGGTTCATCTCTTTTGTGAGATTGTTGAGATCGAGCAATTCTGCTACCTTTGCAACTGATACTGAGTGTAATGCATCCATTCGCGGTCCCCCTTGATGTATATTTGTTTTTTAGTATACCACAGATTAGCTTCAAAATCTACGTGGCAGAGTGGAAAAATGCATACACTGCCTGTGCTGCTTTTTCGTTCATGGTCTCTGTCTGCATAAGGTCTTCGACATCTGCTTCCTTTATCTTCTCTAGCGACTGGTAGCGGCGCATGAGCGCCTTTCTGCGCGCCGGCCCTATGCCTTCAATATCATCAAGCACCGAATGTACCTGACTCTTTGAGCGCAGTGACCTATGAAACTCTATTGCAAAGCGGTGTGCCTCATCCTGTATTCTCGTGATGAGCTTGAAGCCTTCGCCGTGGCGGTCGATAGGTATCTCCACATTGTTGTAATAAAGACCTCTTGTGCGGTGGAAATCATCCTTCACCATGCCACACACAGGTATGTCGAGTCCCAGCTCAGAAAGCACCTGAAGGCATATATTTACCTGACCTCTTCCACCATCCATCATTATAATATCCGGAAAACGGTTGAAGCTACCTATTTCCTGTGGAGAACCATCTTTTTCAAGCTGCTTCTGTTCTTCCATGCCATGTGTAAAGCGGCGTGTGAGCACCTCGTGCATTGACGCATAATCATCAGGTCCCGTAACTGTGCGTAGCTTAAACTTTCTGTAATCGCTCTTTTTAGGCTTGCCCTTCTCATACACTATCATGGAGCCGACAGTCTCAAAGCCGTTGATATTGGAAATATCATATGCCTCCATACGGTTTAATCCATGTAAGCCCAAAAGTCCCTCGATTTCCTTTACAGCTCCTATTGTGCGCCCCTCTTCTCTCTTTATCCGCTCCTTATCCTGGCTGAGCACTAAGAGTGCGTTCTTGTAGGCAAGCTCAACAAGCTTTTCCTTCATGCCCTTCTGCGGCACCTTTATATTTACACGCCTGCCTCGCTTTTCACTGAGCCACTGCTCCAAAACAGCCATATCCTCTATCTCACTCTGCAGCATGACCTCGCGCGGTATAAAAGGTGTTCCGGAATAAAACTGCTTCACAAAGTTATTTAACACATCATCCGCAGCCTCCTCGCTTCCAACCCTCACATGGAAATGGTCTCTGCCTATCAGCTTTCCGTTTCTTATGAAAAATACCTGCACTACTGCATCAGTATCGTCATTTGCAAGTGCTATGATATCCTTATCCTCGCCGTCGGCATTTGTTATCTTCTGCTTCTGCGCTACCTGTTTCACACTGTTTATCAAATCCCTGTATTCAGCCGCCTTCTCAAACTCCATGCTCTCTGAAGCCTTTAGCATTTTATCGCTAAGAGCCTTTATTGTCTGCTCATAGTCGCCGTTTAAGAAATCTATCGCGCCCTTTACAGATATAGCATACTCTTCCTTCGTCACATACCCCTGGCATGGTGCATTGCACTGGTGTATATGATAGTTGAGGCACGGCCGGTCTGCTCCTATATCACGCGGCAGCCTGCGGTTGCAGGTGCGAAGCTTATAGATTTTGTTTATCAGATCTATCGAGCTTTTCACCGCAGAGGCACTCGTATACGGACCAAAGTAACGGGATTTGTCCTTTTTCATCTGACGCGAAAACAGCACCCTCGGATAGTCCTCTCCCAGTGTCACCTTGATGTACGGATATGTCTTGTCATCACGAAGCATAGTATTGTACTTTGGTGTATGCTCCTTTATCAGGTTGCACTCCAAAACAAGGGCCTCAAGTTCAGAGTCGGTGACTATATACTCAAAATGATCTATATGCTCTACCATCTGTTTTTTCTTGATGCCCTCATTGTGGCTCGCCTGAAAGTACTGATGTACTCGCTTCGTCAGGCTTTTGGCTTTGCCGATATATATGATTACATCATCCTTGTCATGCATAATATAAACTCCCGGGGCATCCGGGAGTTTTTTTAATTCTTCTTTGATATCAAATGTTTTTTCCATATTCGCTCTTTTGGGTTGTTGTGGAGTTTCGCACCTTCAGGTTGTGAAGTTGCCGGCATGGCACACAGTGTATTCCTCAGGAAAATATGAAGTCAGCCGCGGGTTTTCTCTCCGTTTGGTTTTCTTTGTTTGCAAGGCTTTTTCGTCCCTTCTCTTATCTGGAAGCCCGCGGCAGTTCATATTTTCCTTCTGAACACACTGTGTACCCTCCGGCTTTTTTCAGTTTATGTGTGCGAAACTCTTTTCTACTGCGCTTTTTTTGTGCGAAATTCTTTTTTCGCTCTTTCGCTGCGCGAAAATTGCTTGGTTGCTCGTTGTGTTCGAAAATTGACCTATAAGGTACTAGTTATTCAATGTATTATCATCCGGCGCTGTATATTCGGAAGATTCATTTGTATCTGCAGGTTGGTCTGTGGCGTTACGAAGGAGTGGATCTGCTGCTGATGTCGTATCTTTCTGTGCATCATTCTGTGCATTTTCATGTTCTTTGCTCTCTTCACCATCTTTTTCCTCGTCCGGATCCGGGAGTCCCTTCATATCGCGGAACATCTTCATGAATTCCTTACCTGTGATTGTTTCCTTCTCGTAGAGATAATCTGATATACTGTCGAGGATTTCTCTGTTTTCATCGAGGAGCTTCATGGCCTCTGCGTAGCTGCTGTTTATGATTGAGAGTACCTCATCATCTATCTGCGATGCTGTATTCTCTCCGCAGATTAATCCTGCTCCGCCCTCTAAGTACTGGTTTTGTACTGTTGCAAGGCACATCATGCCGAATTTATCTGACATTCCGTACATAGTTACCATGGCACGGGCTATCTTTGTGGCATTTTCTATATCATTTGCGGCTCCGCTTGTGACTGAGTTAAATACCAGCACCTCTGCTGCACGACCTGCCATATATGTTGTGATTTTGGCGAGAAGTTCATCCTTTGTCTCAAGGTATTTCTCCTCTTCAGGTGTCTGGAGTGTATATCCGAGTGCGCCCATGGTACGTGGTACGATTGTGATTTTCTGTACAGGCTCTGTGTTTTTCTGCAGGGCTGATACAAGTGCATGTCCAACCTCATGGTATGAGACGATTTTTCTCTCTTTATCGCTCATGACACGATCCTTCTTTTCCTTGCCACCGACTGCTACAAGCTCGAAGGCCTCAAAGAGATCTGACTGGTTTACAAGCTGTCTGCCGTTTTTGACTGCATTGATGGCAGCCTCATTAATCATATTGGCAAGGTCTGAGCCCACAAGTCCTGCTGTGGCAAGTGCCAGTGCATCAAGGTCTACCGACTCATCCATCTTGACATCCTTTGAGTGTACCTTTAAGGTCTCCAGACGTCCCTTTAAGTCAGGCTTGTCAACAATGATTCTTCTGTCAAAACGTCCCGGACGAAGAAGCGCCTTATCAAGCACCTCAGGGCGGTTAGTTGCTGCTAATATAAGTAATCCCTTTGATGTATCAAAGCCATCCATCTCTGCAAGGAGCTGGTTTAGTGTCTGCTCACGCTCATCATTGCCACCGCCGTATCTGCTGTCACGGCTCTTTCCTATTGCATCTATCTCATCGATAAAGATGATACATGGTGCCATTTTTTGTGCTTCCTTGAACAAATCACGCACTCTCGAAGCTCCGACTCCGACAAACATCTCCACAAAGTCTGAACCTGCAAGTGAGAAAAACGGTACTCCTGCCTCTCCTGCTACTGCCTTGGCAAGGAGTGTCTTACCTGTTCCCGGAGGTCCCACGAGAAGCGCTCCCTTAGGAAGCTTTGCTCCGATATCTGTATATCTCTTAGGATTGTGAAGGAAATCAACAACCTCCTGGAGAGATTCCTTGGCTTCATCCTGTCCCGCAACATCCTTGAAGTTGACGCCTGTGGACTTCTCCACATATACCTTGGCAGTCGATTTGCCGACTCCCATCCCCATACTGCCGCCCATCTTCTTTGAAACAAATGCCAAAAGCACCCACAGTAAAATAAGCGGAACTATAAAACTTAATATATTAAAAATCCATGTAGATGTATTATCAGGTATCGCTGCCTTTATCTCAATAGACTTGCCCTCTGAGGTCTTTGCTTTTTTGAGTGTCGGCACAAGCTCATCATCAGCCACACGGCCTGTGTAATATGTGATGTCATAATCCTTGTGTCCGTCATCCACAAGCTTGTAGTCTATCTCGTAGGAATCAAACTCCACGCTCTTGACATTACCATTGTCGAGCTGTTTTATGAAATCACTGTATGACTTTTCCTGTGTGCTGGCATGCGATATGCTGTTTGATATAAGTGCATACACAAACAATGCCACGAGTGTCAGCAGGATAAATGCCATGATACCCTGTCCGCCACGGTTGTTTCTGCCACCGTTTCCACCAGGTCTGTTACCACCGTTATTCCCATTTCCACCGGACCCATTATTGCCCGGGCCATTGTTGTAATTATAGTTATTAGGTCCCTGATTATCCATATTTTCTCCGTTCTTTTCTTATTTATTACAAGCTTCAAGGCAATTTTGACCTGTAATTTTTATAGTCATTCCCATGAAACCCTATCCCCGAAAAATATCATTACAGACTTCTTATTTTTCAAGGAATATATTGTATATGAAACCGTCTCCTCACAATATATAAAGTGTGAAGCTTCACTTTATTATAAGAAAAAGTGCGGTCAAAATCAACCGCACTTTCTAAATATTGTATTAAATATAACGAAAAATTATCTGTTCACCTTGTTTGCCGCCTCTATGAAGCCATGGAAAAGCGGATGTGGACGGTTCGGACGTGACTTAAGCTCAGGATGTGCCTGTGTGGCAATAAACCACGGATGCTCCGGAATCTCAATCATCTCCACGATTCTGCCATCAGGTGATGTACCGCAAAGCTTCATGCCATGCTCTGTGAGAGCTGTTCTGTAGTCATTGTTAACCTCATAACGATGACGATGACGCTCGCTTATATTCTCTGTACCATATACCTGGTATGCCTTTGATGTCTTGTCGAGTACACATGGATAAGAGCCAAGTCTAAGTGTACCTCCGATATCCTCTATTCCGTTCTGGTCAGGCATAAGTGCGATAACCGGATGAGTAGTGTTTGGATCAAGCTCTATACTGTGTGCGTCATGGAACATACATACGTGGCGCGCATACTCGATGATTGCCACCTGCATTCCAAGGCAGAGTCCCAGATATGGGATATTGTTTTCCCTGGCATACTTAGCTGCTGCAATCATGCCCTCAACACCACGGTCTCCAAAGCCTCCCGGAACGATAATTCCCTGAATACCCTTGAATACCTCTGCTGCATTGTCATCATTAAGTTCCTCTGAGTCAACCCACTTTATATCAACTGTGGTATGCTCAGGAATACCGCCATGCTTCAGTGCCTCAACAACTGAAATGTATGCATCGTGAAGTGCTGTATATTTTCCGACAAGTGCGATCTTGACCTCTTTATCAGGATGACGGAGATCCTCAACCATCTGCTTCCAGTCTGCAAGATCCGGCTCAGGACAGTCGAGATTCAAGCACTCGCATGCAACCTTTGCAAGATTCTCCTGCTCCATGGCAAGTGGTGCCTCATAGAGATACTCCACATCAAGGTTCTGTAATACGTGTGAATTCGGTACATTACAAAACAGCGCAATCTTGTCCTTAAGCTTCTGATCAAGCTCATGCTCTGAACGGCATACAATGATATCCGGCTGGATTCCCATGCCCTGAAGCTCCTTTACACTTGCCTGTGTAGGCTTTGTCTTGAGCTCTCCTGACGCCTTGATGTATGGAATCAGTGTCACATGGCACAGGATGGCATTGTCATGTCCCACCTCATGCTGGAACTGTCTGATTGCCTCGAGGAACGGCTGACTCTCGATATCGCCGACTGTACCGCCCACCTCGATGATTGCGATTGTGGTATCCTCAGATGTGAAATCCCTGTAGAATCTGCTCTTTATCTCATTGGTGATATGAGGGATAACCTGTACTGTTCCTCCGCCGTAGTCACCACGACGTTCCTTCTGTAATACTGACCAGTATACCTTTCCTGTGGTGACGTTTGAGTTCTTTGTCAGGCTCTCATCAATAAAACGCTCATAGTGTCCCAGGTCAAGATCTGTCTCAGCTCCATCGTCTGTTACAAACACCTCTCCGTGCTGAATAGGGTTCATGGTACCCGGATCAATATTAATGTATGGATCGAACTTCTGCATTGTCACCTTGTATCCACGAGCTTTTAAAAGACGTCCAAGAGACGCTGCGGTAATTCCTTTTCCAAGACCGGAAACAACTCCACCGGTGACGAACACGTATTTTACAGGCATAATTTTCCTCCTTATCAATATGCTTTGTATATTTGTAAATTCTTAATTTTTAAAATAACCAACTTATTATACAGCCTTAAATTGATTAATGCAATTTATTTTTTAATTATATTTATTATATTTTGTTATAATGCTTCACATCTGGTGACGGACAACCCTGTATTCATCGCCTGAGCGGTAAAACGGACAGCGCTTATAGCTGCTCTGGACAAATCTCGCCATATCATCCTCGTCCATATTTACCGAGCAATAATACTCCTCATCATCCTCATCATATTCATTGTATGCACAAAAATCGCAGCATGTCTCCATTATCTTATCCTTCCATCACTTTTAATATGTATGCTGAAAATCTACTTAAACTGATTGACAGTCTCGTCATATTTGTAATCAATCTGTGCAAGCTTGTCGCAAAGCTCTTTCTCATCAATATCATATGCTGCCGCAAGCTCCTTCAATCCTGAATAATTGTCCCGAAGCTGTGTGTTTACAAAGCTAAGCAGCATAACCGGATCCTTTGGTAATGCCATAATCTGCTCCTTATAATTCTATGTAATCTTATAATTCTATGTTATCTTATTATCATAATCATAGCAATTAACTTTCAAATACCTGCTTTATGCTGTCATAGTGCAGGAACACTCCCTGCGCAGCAAGCTCTTTTATTTCATCGAGTGTGGCAATTTTAAACCCAAGTGCCTCCTCTGTCTGAATCTGTACGTCAGACTCCTTGAAATCAAGCTCAAAGCGGTAAACATCCACGAAATAGTTGTCACCCTCGCCCGGATTCTCCCTGTGATAGGTATAGGCAAGCCCTCCCGGACACTGTGATACATCAAGGCCCACCTCTTCTTTCACCTCTCTGCAGACTGCGGTAAATGAGCTCTCACCTGCCTGTGCGGCTCCTCCTGAAACCTCCCACCAGCCCGGTGCCCATGCCTTTGTCATGACACGCTGTGTGATAAGGAACCTGCCATCAGGTCTGTGAATCACGCCAAGCACTGAAAGATGATACTCTCCATCCTTAAGTATCCAGTCGTTTTTTTTCATTGTACGGCCTGTCGGTTTTTTATCCTTATCGTATATATCCCAAAATTCCATTTGAAGCTTCCTTTCTCTAAGTGAGTCTTTAACAATATCATATCATATCCTGCGCAGAAAAGCCAGCTAGTTGTTTACGCAGCTTTTTGCTTTCCGGCAGATAATATTCCATCAGCGACCAGAACCTGGCATTATGGCTTGGCTCAAGCAGATGTGTAAGCTCGTGAACCACCACATACTCTGCGCACTCCGACGGCACCTTAGCCAGCAGAAGGTTGAAATTCAGATGATGTGACTTAACGTTGCATGATCCCCACCTTGTCTTCATCTTCTTTATCATAAAGCCGGCTGACTTAACTCCCATAACAGGCTCCCATTTGTCGATAAGCCTCTGCAGCTGCATTTTAAGCTCCCTGCGCAGCTCTCTCTCCATGAATGGCGCCAAAACCGGTTCCTGTTCCTTAAGCTGTCTTGCGACAAGCATTTCCTGCATGATCCGCTCAATCCAGTCTGATTTGCTTTCCACGAATTTCCTGATTTCCGCATCACTCATGCCATAAGGAGCACTCACTGATAGTGTGCCATCCGTGTCCTTCACACGAAGATACATGTTTTTTATTCTTTTCCTAGTTACTTCTATTGTATATCTGTTGTTTATATATATGTTATTTGTACATTTATTATTTGCATATGCGTTATTCATATTTTCCAGTTTCACACCGTTCCTCTCACGTAATCCGCTCCACGTAAATCCATTTTACAATCTCCGCGCATTTTTGTATACTATAAAATAAAGTTACTATTCAGAACCACTGAGAACAAGAAAAGCTGATGCGTCATGCTTGCATGTAAGCAGCAGATTTTCTTGTTCTCTAGGTGGCTCGAATAGAGCCACCCCACACATATGAGCAAAATTAGCTGCACAGCAGCGGGAAAGCACGAGTATCGTGCGGTTTTGCGAATATGCGTGGGTGGTTCTGAATAGTTATGAAATAAAGAATAAGGAGGCTCCTATGACAAAAGAAAAATTAGCCATTGAAGTAATAAAAAGACTAAAAACCGCATATCCTCGCACCGATTGCACTCTTGAGTACGACGAGGCCTGGAAGCTCCTCGTATCAGTCAGACTCGCAGCCCAGTGCACTGATGCCCGCGTAAATGTAGTCGTGGTGGATTTGTTCAAAAAATATCCTTCCATCGAGGCTCTCGCCGATGCTGATGTTTCCGACATAGAAGAAATTGTACGTCCATGCGGCCTGGGAAAGAGTAAGGCACGTGATATAAGTGCCTGCATGAGAATGCTTCGCGATGATTTTGGCGGTCTTGTGCCTGACAATATGACCGACCTGCTGAAGCTGCCGGGAGTCGGCAGAAAGAGTGCCAACCTGATTATGGGTGATGTGTACGGCAAGCCTGCCATCGTCACCGACACACACTGCATACGCCTTTGCAACCGTATAGGACTTGTAGATGGAATAAAGGACCCGAAAAAGGTGGAGATGGAGCTTTGGAAAATCATCCCACCCGAGGAGAGCAATGACTTCTGCCACAGGCTGGTTGATCATGGACGCGCCGTATGCACTGCACGAACCACACCGCACTGTGACATGTGTGTGCTGAACGATATATGTGGAAGCGTTGTGCATAACTAAAACAGTAAGGCTGCGGCTCCGCAGCCTGCATGCAAAACGTGAGAAAGGACCGCGATGTTACACGCGGTAACAACGCGATCCTTTCTCGAGGAGTTTAGTTATGAAAATGTTTATTAATAAAAAGGGAATAATGTAAAAGGTTTTGTTCCTCTTACAGATATAAGTATATGTGGTAATTATGTCCTAACAATGTACATTTTAGAAATATTTTATTAAAAAGGTCGTGATTATTTTATACTTTTTTTAGATTTGTAATATTTTGTAAATAACAACTAAATTTTTTTGTCAAAAAGTGCCTTACAGAGCTGTATTTTATCCTCATGGCTCTGTCCGGTCAGGCTGTTTTGAAAATCCACAATACCTGCAGCGGTGCTGTCTGTCAGCAGACCTTTTTCTGCGAGACGTCTTTTCATCTCACGCGCTGTACCGTTTCCTCCATCGAACACACGCACCCTATCTCCAAGCACCTCCTGTATCATTTTTCTGACAAACGGATAATGTGTGCATCCCAGCACAACCGCATCTATCTCACCATGCGAATATGAATACAAAAGTTCCTCGAGATACTGTCTCACATCATCACCGTACAAGTCACCTCTCTCAACGAAATTCATAAGTCCCGGACAAGGCAATGGAATAATCTCACCCAAGTGTCTGTATCTGTCCATAAGCTTTTTAAGTTTTTCCTCCCTGATAGTCATAGGTGTAGCCATCACAAGCACTCTCGGATTTTCCATAAAAAGCATCGCAGGCTTGACTGCAGGCTCTATCCCTACGATAGGAACATCGGGATATTGTTCTCTTAATATACGCACTGCCGCGCTGGTGGCTGTATTGCACGCGACAACAAGCCCCTTTGCATGCTGATTTAAAATCAGCTCCTTTGCATGCTCACAGGTCAAAGCTCGCACCTGCTCAAGTGTTTTGGTACCATAAGGCGCATTTGCTGAATCACCATAATATATAAAATCTTCGTTAGGCATCACTTCAACCAGGCTCTTTAAGACGCTTATTCCGCCGACTCCTGAATCGAAAACTGCAATTGACATTATAAAAGTCCCTACTTTCTTTATAAAATCTGTTATGATATAATGAATAAAACAAGCTTAAGGAGGCACCTATGGATAATCCTAAAAGTCTTTTTAACAACAACACAAAAGTATGTGAAAACTGTAAAAGGCCTCTGCCACATGACTATAAAGAGAATCTCTGCCCACGATGCCTTGATCTGGCATTATTCCGCGAGGTAAAGGAATTTATCCGTACCCACGACGTAAATGAATACGAGGTTGCAGAACATTTTAAGATACCGCTTAGACAGGTAAAGAGCTGGATAAAGGACGGACGCATCGAGTACAAGCAGTCTGAATCAGCCTCCACTATAGCCGGTCTTCACTGCCAGCGGTGCGGTGCACCTGTTACCTTCGGCACTCTTTGTCCCAAATGTCTGAGACTGTTAAACGGCAACAAAGGATACTCAACCGGATACGATGCCGGCAAAACAAAATCCAAAATGTACCATTTGGAAGGAGAGGAGTAATTACTCCTCTCTTCTTTTAACCTTTGATCTGTATTTTTTCTCAACCTCTGTGAGGAACTTGTCATCAAGCTCCGCCTTTATAAGTACGTTCTCATCAGGCGATTTGATGACGATATCATAATAAGGTACATCCTTCTGACCTGAGGTATAGTCTATTTTCTTGATCTCATTTCCATTCTCGTAATTGTATACGCTTCTGTCACCTGCCGGTGCGATTGCTGCTACAGACTCCATGCTGTATATTCCAAGGCGCTTTCTGCGGCTCTTGTTTTTAATTTTGGCAAAGCGCAGCTCTCCGTCAAAATATGAATATTCAAACTCGGTGTTCTGTGCCATTATCATAAGATATGCAATAAGTCCAAATACTACTGCAAATAAAATACCCGGTGCAAAGCCGATGCAGATAGTCAGAAGACTTATCGCAGCAAGAGCCACAAGCAGGTACGAAACAAATACCAGCGCCACATTTTTTTTACGCGCAATCAATGTAAATACTTCCATTATAATTCTCCTTTGCATATTGAAAATATATATCCTTATAATGATAACAGATTTTTGCCGTTTCGTATAGATTTTTTCATGTTTATAGGTTAAAATATTATAAAAATTTAGTGAAATTTCGGAGGGTTAAGATGCAATTTAACTTAAAACTGCAAAATGATTTCAAAAACAACATAAGAAGGGAGTGGGCTTTAACCAACGGCCTTGGCGGATATGCCGGTGGTTCAGTCACCGGTGCGATAAACCGTACGCATCAGGGCTATCTGATTGCAAGCCTTCATGCTCCTGTGCAAAGATACGTCTGCTTCTCAAAGACAAACGAAAAAATAGTCACAGACAGCCACACCTACGACCTCTCAAGTGACCAGTTCAAGGGCGGATGCCACACAGACGGCATCCAATATATAAGAGAGTTCACATACGATGGAACCATATGCTTTACATATGAGGCCGGTGATATCACCATAAAAAAACACATCGCACTGGCACAGGGAAAAAATCTCGCTGCCGTGGCATATGAGGTTCAAAACAAAGGCGAAGCGGCTAAGCTTTTGATCACGCCTCTTATGAACTTCCGTGAGCACTCTGAAAGTTCCACCGTCGATTCATTAAAATTCGAGGTCAAAAAGCAGGAGCATGGCTTTACCCTCATTCCAAAAGCTCAGGATGACCACTGTATCCGCATTGCTTTTTCAGGCGGAGAGCTTATTGAAAGAGACTACAAGTATATCTGTGACCTTGAGGCTCAGACCGAGGTGGACAATGAAGTGCCCGGCCTCGACTGTGCATTTTGCCCATATGACGTGAGCGTGGATATTCCTGCCTCTGCTTCAATGCATTTTTCTGTAATGTGCGATATCGTACCGCTTGAAGCCTGTAATGACAACTCAGGCACAGCCTTCGCCAAACACCTTGTTTCTGATAACGAAAGTGCTTTTGAAATACTACGTGCGCAGCTTGACTACACCGATGAGCTGATTAAAAGAAGCGGCTTCACTGATGACTTTGCCGTGAAGCTTACTGTGGCTGCAAACCAGTTCATCGCACACAGACAGTCAACAGGCTATGACACTGTGCTCGCCGGACTTCCTTGGTTTACAGACTGGGGCCGTGACACTATGATTTCATACACCGGCCTGACACTTTGCACCGGCCGTTTTGAAAAAGCCCACGATATACTACTGACCTTTGCCAAGTACTGTAAGGACGGGCTCATCCCGAATATGTTCCCGGACAGCGGACTTGAACCTCTCTACAATACTGTAGACGCATCACTGTGGTATTTTTATGCTGTCTACAAATATCTTGAATATGTGGCCACTCCCGATGCCTATGAATTTATAAAGAAGGATATTTATCCATGCTTAAAGAATATCATATCTACTTATAAAAAAGGCACTGATTTTTCCATATATATGGACACGGACGGGCTCATTCATGCCGGAAGCGGACTCGACCAGGTAACATGGATGGATGTGCGTGTCGGTGACTGGGTTGCTACGCCTCGTCACGGCAAACCTGTCGAGATAAATGCACTTTGGTACAACGCACTGTGCACCATGGATATGCTTCAGGCTAAGTTTGGCGATAACGATGACAGCTACAGACAGCTTGCTTCTCTCGTAAAGACTTCCTTCAACAAGCGCTTCTGGAATGAAAACACAGGCTGCCTGTATGATGTGGTTGACGAGGATGACGATACAATCCGTCCAAACCAGATTTATGCCGTAAGCCTGCCATTTACCATGCCTGACATGGAGCGTGAAAAAGCAATTGTGGATACGGTAATGGATAAGCTGTACGTAGGCTGCGGACTGCGTTCGCTCGATCCTGACCACAAGGATTACCATCCGATTTACATCGGCTCTCTCTCAAAGCGCGACCATGCCTATCATCAGGGAACAGCCTGGGGCTTTCTGCTCGGTGGTTTTATCAGTGCCTATGTAAAGGTAAACGGCCGTACGAAGGCGACCGCTTTATGCGCTGACAAGCTGCTTGACCCTGTAAGGGAGCATCTGCTCAACAACTGTATCGGCTCAATATGCGAGATATTTGACGGCGATGCCCCTCACACCGGCCGTGGCTGCTATGCGCAGGCATGGAGTGTAGGTGAAGTGCTTCGCTGCTACTGTGAGGATGTACTGCCTATGCTCCCACAAGCTCACTCATAAGCTCGTGGACCGTAGTCATCCGGTTTATGCGGCCCACATTGGCACCGCAGAATACCAGACCGTTTTGCATATCTCCTTTAACCGCTGCAATCAGTGCCTTCGTAATACAGTACGGCACTGTTGCAGGGTTACATTTCTCAAGACAATTGTAGCACTTTGTGATAGGCTGCTTTTTCTTTTCCAAACCCCTGATAAACTCATTTCTGACAGCACGCCCCGGCATTCCGACCGGGCTTTGTATAATCTGCACATCAGACTCATTCGCGTTCAGATAAGCATGCTTATAGGCATCAGATGCGTCACACTCCTCTGTCGCCACAAAACGGCTCGCCACCTGCACTCCGTCGGCTCCAAGCTCCATGCAGTGCATGACATCCTCATGTGTAAACACTCCGCCTGCTACAATTACCGGAATGTGCTTTTTAAACTTCTCCTCATATGTCTTTGTACAGCTGATAATCTCCTTAATCTCGCTGTCATAATCCATATGCTCCATATCTGCAAGCTGCTCATTGGAAAATCCCAGATGTCCTCCAGCCTTTGGTCCCTCGATAACAATAAAGTCCGCTGTGCGGTTGTATCTGTGTGCCCACATTTTAAGAATCAGATTTGCTGCTCTCTTTGAAGAAACAATCGGAGCAATCCTTGTATGTGACTTTTCATCGACCAGCTCAGGCAGTTCCATTGGAAGTCCTGCCCCGCTTATAATAACATCAGCACCTGCTTCAACCGCAGCCAGAACATGCTCCTTGTAATGCTTTAAAGCCACCATGATATTGACACCTACCATTCCATGTCCACAGGCAAGCTCCTTTGCTTTCTTAATATGCTTCTTGATAGCAATCAGATTAGCCTTTGCCTGGTCCTTTTCAAACTCCGGCTCCTCAAAGCCAATCTGCGCGGTGGAAATCACTCCTACACCACCCTCCTTAGCAACAGCTCCGGCCAGTCTGCTAAGACTCACTCCAACTCCCATGCCTCCCTGAATGATAGGAAGCTTTGCAACCATATCTCCGATTCTCAGTTCTCTCAACATAATATGTACCTCCGAACATGTATAAATTTCATTTTTATGTTTGATATTCAAATTATTTGATAATCAAACATATATACATAGTAGCCCTTTAAGGTATTCATGTCAAGATAAAATTATATCATTTTCTATTTTATATAGTTTTTAATACTACATTCCTTATTTATTGTAACTATCCAAATTTTCTCAATTTTAATATTGACATCAAAAGACAAATCGTGTAGAATAATTTTTGTTGTGAGGCAAGCCCAGTTAGCTCAGTTGGTAGAGCAACGGACTGAAAATCCGTGTGTCTCTGGTTCGATTCCGGAACTGGGCATTATACAACAAATTAAATATTCCTATGCGGGTGTAGTTCAATGGTAGAACACCAGCCTTCCAAGCTGGATACGTGGGTTCGATTCCCATCACCCGCTTTTTTGTTACCCTTTTTTGTTTGTCCACTAAGTATTTATGCATTTAAACTGTCATACAGCTGCTTTTACACATACTTATACACAAAACAAAAGCCGATACACCGTGTCTCCACGAAATGTATCGGCTTTTATTATGCGCTAGATAAAATATGTATTCCCTAATAATGTCTGACTAGAATAAATCTACACGACCTGAAAACTTATCATTTATAACATAGTATGCAGAATACTCTTCCGGCTTGATGTAGATGTTAAGCTTTCTGATGAAGCCTGCCTTGTGTCCCTCAGCAACGAACTGAGCCTTAACACGCTCCTCGACAGCTGCTGTATCAACCTCGCTGTTCTGGTACTGAACAATAATCTCCGGCTTTACCGGCTCCTTCTTTGCAGGTTTTGCCTCTTTAGCTGTCTTTGCAGCTTTTGCTGCCTTTGCTGTTGTCTTCTTAACAGTGTCCTTAACCTCAGCGGCCTTCTCAGCAACCTTCTCAGTTGTCTTTTCAACAGCCTTCTCAACCTTCTCGGTTGTCTTCTCTACGGCTTTTTCTACCTCAGCCTTTACATCGGCTTTTGCATCAGCCTTAGGCTCTGAAACCGGCTGTGCCACTGTTTCCTCTTTTTTAACTTCAACCGGCTTTACTGCCTGCTTAACTGTCTTTGAGTTATTCTTTTTACGCATACTATTTTCCTCCTCATGCTCATTATTCACATACTAAAAAATTTTCAATTGCAACTAAAGCTTCCTGCTCATCATCACCCTTTGTAACAATATCAACAGACATTCCATCTGAAGGATTAAATGCCATAATACCCATGATGCTTTTTGCATTGATTTTGCGATTGTCACTCTCCAATGTAATCTCACTATCGAACTTGCATGCCACTTGAACAAGCTCTGCGATTGGATTATCATGACCTTCACATACTTTTGTAACGACAATACTCTTCTTACTCATACGTTCTCCTTAAACAAAAAGTATTAAACCTGTTTCATACTTATTTAATATATCCCAATTGTAACCGCTTTTCAATCCTTATGAAAATTTCTGTTAAACTTTACCTAAGGAGCTTACATTTAATGTCACAAAATCGGCATTATTACAACATTATTCTGTTTATTTTGTCATGTACGTGATAAAATGCAAGCCACCATTATAAAACATTCTGTCAGCATCCTCATAGCTCATCGATGTTGTTGCGCCATTATCCGGATTATAAATATATAAAGCTCCATTTGAAGAGTATCCTGTCACAAGCACTGCCGACGTATTTCCCGTCATCGCAAATACCGGATTGCCCTGGCTGATATAAAAGATAATATCCTCAGAAGACACTCCCTGTAAATCCAGGATTTCCTTGTCCGGCAGGTTGTTTTTGAGCACATCAACAGCACTGCTGCCTGCTCCAATCAGCTCAGACACACTTACCGTAACATCATTGTAGGTAAGCATTGCACTTACTGATTTCACGACACTGTCAGCATCCTTATCGGTTTCATTACATGCAATATTCACAAATGCATTTACTGCATTTTTTCTTGCCCTCATCCATACATACTGCTGGTTTGAGTCAATTACCACTCCCATGCTATCATTTGCCTGTTTTATGGCATCCGAGATGTTATCAGATGCAAAAATCACATCCCCCTTTGCATAAACATAGAAATGGACTGTATTGTCATCAAACTTTAAATCAACAGCAGTATCATGCGAATTTATAGTCATCTGTGCTGTCAGCTGCTTCAGCTTATCCGGCTTTTTACCACCTGCTATACTAATAGCGCTGACCGTCAGCTTTGTATCGGACTGACTCGTATCAAGAGCTATCTTCTGCTTCGAATCAGCCTCCCGGTTCATAATGGTATCCTGACCGATTTCTGCATACACACCATTGTTTTGTGCAATCAGATCTATCGTTACCGTATATCCATCCACAGAAATTTTCTCGACATAGCCGCCCGAAGGGGTATATGTCTTAAGCTCCGACTGGTCAGATGTATCAAGAATAATAAGGCCATTCATAGGAAATGTCGTGTTTCCGGCTGCATCAGAGACCACATCAGCAGCATTCGCCTGTCCATATATGAAATCCTCACCTATGAAGCCAAGCGGACGCAGATACTGGTCGTCGCCCTTTTTGACCTCAAAGGTCTTGCCACTCTTTAAATCCATCACTTTTATGGTATTTGATGAGTACTGATTTGCAGAATCCACCCATGCAAAGTATCTGTTACTCTCCGATGCGCAGTAAGAGCCTGTGGACAAGCCCTCAACCACCTTCTTTACTGACATCGAGCCTAAATTAATCCTATAGAGACTGTCATCCATCATGAGATAGAATTCATTCTTCTCATTAAGATAAAGCATCTTGCCCATCTCAGCCTTTAGCACCTCATATGATGTCTTAGAAGGAATAAACGCTTCCTCATCTATAGTATGTGCCAGGCCGTCATAATGGTACACACCGGTTCCCACCTCTCCCTCGTGGGTGCCTCTGTTCATATATCCGTATACCACAAAATCAATACTGCCCGCTTCGTCTACACTGACAATCTTTATATCGTGATGATTCCAGTTTTCACGCTCATCAATGCCCTCAGCGTCCCTGAAGCTGAATACCTTGATTATCATTCCATTGTTGATATCATAGGAGTATAAATCTCCCTCCTGGACAAAGCATATCACACTGCCTGCTTCATTTGCCCTGTACTCTGCCTCACTGCTTCTGATGCCAAGCATTACGCTGCCTGAATCCGATATAAAGCTGTTTTCACTGTTAAAAATCTGATTTGCCGTTCTCTCATAGTTGAGCACGTACATACGGCTTTCCGTCTGGCGCAGCCTGAAATATTCTCTTACATTGTAATACTCAGTCTCACCCTTACCGTCCACACAGCTCATCACATAGTCTATTGTGACCACATCATAAGAATCGTTTATTTCCTTTAGGGCTATGACAGGATTCGTATACTGTGCAGCGGCCATTGAGCCCCAGGTAATCTGACTCACCGTAGATGTCAGATCCACATGTGCAAGCGTATTTCTGTCACCGGTTGTTGTCTCCATATATGTTGTAAAGAAGGATTTGTCATCCTTTATAAACGTCTCATCATGAAACTTCTTTGCAAACTCAACAACCTTTGCAGCTGCCTTTCCGTCAGTCTGCATAATCCTGCTGTAATAATATACATTATCCTGACCGCTTGTGATGGTAAACACCAAAAGATACTCAGTATTTTCATCCATAACATTCGGCATGCTTACGTCCGCCTGAATAGTATTATCCTTATTAGAAAAAGAAGATATCTCGTCATCGGCCACCAGCCTCTTGCCATCCATGCTTCTGATCTTGTATGATATCCTGTCAACAGCCATACCATATGTTGAAATGGATAATGAGAGCTTCCTGTCATCCGAAATTGGAATAACGCAATCGCGCATCTTTGTCGGATCCATCTCAGTAGTATATCCATGGAGGGTGTTTATCTTTATTTTATCCAGATTAAATGACATAACCGGCAGCGTTGCATCCGCCTGCTTCGTGGTCATATCCTTATTTCCCTTGTTTGTAGTTATGCAAAATGTAATTAATGCTGCAATAAATACTACTATAAGTACTATCGGCTTTATCACTTTCTTACTCATAAAATCATATCCTTATATCTACCAGAATCTTTGGTACCTTCTGTATCTGCATCTGCGTCTGCAGAGTTCACAGTTAAAAAGTATGCCCGCTATTGTACAGATAAAGCACCTGCTGCTTTGCTCTGAGATAAATCTGCCGGCAATCCTGTCTGCCTCATCGAAAAGACGCTGCCTGTCAGGCACCTCATCATAGATAAAACTGCCCTCATACTCCAGCTCATCCATTCGCTGCTCTACTGCAGACTGTATCATCGCCGTATCATGCGGATACATATCCTTTATCATCCCCAGGTCCTTTGCAAATGCATCCTCATTTTTATAGTAATCCATAAACGGAAATGTTTTATAAAAAGGTAACATCAAAAAACCTCTTTTTAATCATTATATGCTATATTCAGCTATTAGTTGCATGCTATAACAAACAATGCTGCAATAAAAATGCATGCGCCCAGGAATTTCTTTCCCGATACCTTCTCCTTCAGTATCACGCTGGAGCATATCATCATCACAATAATCGTCAAATTAAATATATACCCTGCATAGCTGCCGGACATTGAAACTGCCCTGCCATAAAAATCATATGCTAACGGGTATGCAATGCCTGCAAGAATCAGGCATATACCATCAACAAATGACATGGATCTGATTTTCTTCATGCCTCCTGTTGCAATAGTAAATATAATAAGCACCAGCGTTCCTATAAATACACACCAGAACGCAATAAAGCCCTTATCCGGCTGTATCCCGCCAAGTGACACCAGAATATGTGCTGCCGACGCACAAACTGCAGCAAGAAGCGCAAACAAAATACCTGTTCCATCCAGATTTAAAATAACCGTTCCAACAATCATGAGTGCAATCGCTATATAATCAAAAGTGTCAGGGGTGTTATGAAACAGAAAAAATCCCGCTGCAAGCGTGATTATATAGCTGCATTTAACTATAGCTGTAACCTGAAATGTGTAGCCCTCATGTATGGACTTAAAAAAACAGATGCCAAAAAGCCCTGTTGCAAGCCCTGCCAGAAGTATAAATATAACGCTCCTTTGGCCGAGTGCAATCAGGCTGCTTCCCATTATATTATCTTTCCTGTAAAAAAATATAGACGCACATAAAACAATCCCGGCAATGCTTCCCGCCAGCGCCGGGTCTGTCTTTTTAGTTCCAACCTTGGCCAAAATAGGCACACATGCTGCAATAAACGTTGCAGCACATGCCCATATAATTCCTGTCATATACATTACCTCACCACGTATCTATTACTGTGACTGTGCAGCACTATCTGCAGCTCCTGTTGTACTGCCATCTGCTGTACCCTGACTGGCAGCCCCGCTATCTGCCGCACCTGATGTGCCGCTGTCTGTAGTGCTGTCAGCCATATCTGACTTGACGTAGTCAGAGCTGACATAGCCTGTCTGTCCCTGGAAGATAACCTGTGTCCAGCCATTGTCCTCTGATACAAACTCAAGCTTCACATCCTGTCCTATAACAGTAACTATATTTGCGTTTTTATCAGGCTTCTCTCTCATGTTTACACTGCTTGTAGTGGTGACATAAGTTTTTTCGGTCCCCTCTGTAGTCTGCTGTGGCAGATATATGGCGCCTATCTCTGTATCACTATCGCCGACACTGTCAGTTTCACTTTCGCTAACTGCATTCTGTTGTACCTTGTCCTGCTCCTTTTTTTTGCTGCCCTTTGAATTAACGGTAATCACTATTGTAACAATCAGGGCAATAAGAAAAAGACATATTGCTGCAAAAATCAGTCTGGCGATTATAACATCTTTTCTGTGGCTTGCTTTCATATTATTCTCCTTTTGTATTATCTGTGTTTTGGCTCATTATAGCATAATAATCTAAAAAGAAAAAGGCAGTTAATAGAATGTTTATTGGTAAATTTCTATAAATTACCTTATAATATTTTTAAACTACAGCACATCATATCAGAGGGAGATAAAATCATGGAACAAAAGACACCTTTTAAGGAGCTGACATTCAGTCAGAAAATACAATATATATGGGACTATTACAAAATACCGATATTTCTTGTCATTATCGGAATCATAGCAGTCACAACCTTTATTTGCGGCCGGCTTGCGCAGAAAAATACTGTTTTGAGCGTATTATGCGTAAATGCAGAAAACGGCACCACAGAGGACAGCGGCGCCGATATTTTCAATGACTTTCTCACAGATAACGGCTATGATTTGTCAAAGGATGAAATTGCCTTAAACAAAAATATCTGTGTCGATGTAGACAAAAGCGGCCTAGACTATCAGAACATGGCAGTCCTCACAGCATACTTTGCTTCTAACGAATACGATATATGCTTTATGGATGATAAGACATTTGATTATTACGCCAAAAATGTCTGCTTTGAAGATATAAGCAAATATCTGGATAAAGCCGTCCTTGAAAAATATAAGGACAGGCTTGCATATGTGACAATAGATGGTAAGGAATATCCTTGTGGTATCAGGCTTTCAGCAGATGACAATGAATTTGTCAAAGCCTCCGGCTTATACTCTTCATGTACTGTCGGAGTGTGCTGTGACTCCTCCCACGATGCTATGGTCAAAAAATTATGCGGCTACATATTACAGTAGCCGCATTTCTATTTCTTCTGCTTTTATCTTATGAATTTCTCCTGTTTTTAAGCTTCAGGATTCCACCTATTGCAAGAAGTACTACACTCAGGCATGAAACAATAAACAAATCAGGAACATAATCCTTTATTACCCAGTATGGTATGCCTCCGACAATAGGCGCAATAACTATGCCCACCGGCAAAAACAGATGCAGGAAAATATTCGCTATCAGGTTTCCGCTATTATCTGTTCTCCATTTGTGCGACTTGATAATCTCCATCAGCGCAACCAATATAAATGCTGCAAAAACAAGGTCATAGAACAGGTGCGCATCGACATAATCCTTTGGATCAAGCTCGTCTGTTGCATATCCCATAAGTGTCATCACAACCTTTGAGGTTACCTTGTTCATCAGATTGTTCGTGACCATATAGTCATTGGTATTTGCGAGGAATACAACGCCCACACCGCTCTCCGGAAGCAGATACATGTCTGAGATATAGTTTTCCGTAAGACCTGTATGATTGTACACTGTCTCGACATATTTATCCGAACGTACCCAGCCCATACCATAGCCTGTCTCACCGGACTCATCCATAGGAACTGTTGCCCGAAACATTGTGCTAAGGCTCTTGTCAGAGAGTATTCCATAGCCGCCACGCAGATACATCTGCAGATATTTTCCCATATCATTTGCGCTGGATGCAATATAGCCCGCCGGTACAGTGGACCACGAATCGCTGAGCGGATACTTCACATCGCTTTCCACCGAAAAACCGAAATAATTGTTGTGGCCTGTAATCAGACCATCCTCCTTCGCTTTTGCATAGGCTGCGCTGCTGTGAGTCATGCCAAGTGGTGTAAAAAATGTCGCTGTCAGATAATCGCTGTAGCTAACACCTGATACTTTTTCCACTATAAGACCAAGTATGTCATAATTGACATTCGCATAGGTATATTCTCCATTTTTGCCAACAATCTTTGCATTTCCCACATGCTGGTACACGCCAAGTCCGCTTGTGTGATTGAGCAGCTGTCTTATTGTAATCCTTGTCGCATCCTTTGGATTTTTGAATACCTCAGCTGCATCCAGATAAGGATTTACCGGGCTGTCAATATTCAGATGTCCTCCCTCATACAACTTCATGATGCATGCCGCAGTAAACGACTTGCTGAGTGAACCGGTGATAAACGGTGTGTCAAGGCTCTTGCAATCCCCATATGTACCGGAGAAAAGCACGCCCTCTGCATCTACCACCTCAACAGCCATGCCCGGAATCCTGTAATTGTCACAGGCTGCCTTTAAGGTATCCTCTATCTCTGTATATTTCGGCGAATAATTGTTGTTGTCAAGCCTTGGAATCATATCTATCACAAGACCCACTATAATAGCAACCACTATTCCCATCAAAGCTCTCTGTGGTATCAGCCCGATATAATGTGCATAATTGGTATATGTCTTTTTCGCCATATCCTCGGTGCCCTTTATCCACACCTTCGGTGTATGTGCATACCAGCCACAGTATACTACCAGTTCAAGAAACAATAGAACTGCCATCCATATCAAAAGCGCAAACACAAAGCCCGTTGAAAAGCTTGTTGCCCCTGCTATTGATGTCAGTATGACAAGCGCTATCGTCCAGAATATAAGTGTCGGAAGCTTCTTTACAAACTTCTCCCAGTCTGTCATGATACGGATATTCCGATTTCTGTAGCCACGCATATGCATGACCTTTTTCTGCAGCTTCTCGGGCATATTGCTTATCTTATATGCCGGATCCCGCTTTATCCGTATTACTCTGTATATGCCAAATATTAAGCAGCAGACTATTACCTCAACTGCCAGTACCATTCTATCAACCACCTTATGTCTTATTTACAGTCATTTGAGACTGTACTTTACATAAAAATTTATCACATTTTTTGTGCTATGTAAACACAAAACACCTTAAAAAATATGGCTAATACTACGGGCCGTAAGCCCCGCAAAGAGGTGGCACACACGGACTCCCCTTCGAGCTACACTTTGCTGTTAAGTGGCTGTACGAATTATGCTTTTTACGTTTTCCATGCTCGACGAAACCGTCGAAACTCGCCCTCCATGGCTCGATTTCTCCTTGCCCTGCCTTCCATGGCCGGGCATTTCTGTGTTTCTATGCATAATTCTACAGCCACTAAACAGCTCCGCTATGCGCTCTCACGGGAGTCCGTGTGCGCCATCGCTTCGCGGGGCTTACGGCCCTTAGGTTGTGGATTTATATACTTCGTAAGGGACATAAGTGCCGGTTTCCGGGGTGCACATGCTCTCGTGAGAGCGTATAGCGGAGTCACTTAGATACTGTAGAATTATGCTTCACACGCAAAAATGCCCCGCCATGGACGGCGGGGCAAGGCGTTATGCGCCACGGATGGCGCATAAAAGCCGGTTTTGTCAAGCATAGAAAACATAAAGAGCATAATTCGTACAGTATCTTAGTGATGCAGCGTAGCGAACACGAGAGCATGTGCACCACGGAAACCGGCACTTATGCCACATATAACAGCTACAAATCAGTTCTGGCCATAGTATGCGTTAGCCCCATGCTTACGGTAGAAATGCTTCTCCTTTATGTTGTCCGGGGCTGGCTTCACGTCAGGATTTACTGACTCTGTGAGTCTGGCCATCTTTGCCACTTCCTCAAGGACAACGGCGTTGTGCACAGCCTCAGCCGCATCCTTTCCCCAAGCAAACGGTCCGTGATTCTGACAGAGCACAGCCGGTGTGTATACAGGATTGATTTTTCTGTTCTCAAAGGTCTCTATGATGACAAGGCCTGTATTTTTCTCATAGGCTTCGTTGATTTCCTCTGTGGTGAGATTTCTCGCACATGGAATTGAGCCCAGGAAATAGTCTGCGTGAGTGGTGCCGTAGAGCGGAATATCCCTGCCGGCCTGTGCCCATGCAACTGCCTCAGGTGAGTGCGTATGTACAATTCCTCCGATATCCGGATACTTTTTGTAGAGCTCTAAGTGTGTTGCAGTGTCTGACGAAGGCTTGTATTTTCCCTCTATCTTATTTCCTTCAAGATCCATGACTACCATATCATCAGGGGTGAGCACATCATAATCCACTCCACTTGGCTTGATGACAAAATAGCCTGTTTCCCTGTCAATTCCACTGACATTGCCCCATGTATATGTGATGAGCCCTCTTCTTGGGAGCTCCATGTTTGCTTCGTAAACCTGTTTCTTTAATTCTTCAAGCATTTTTTGTTCCTCTCTTATTATTTTTTACTGCTATTACAGCGGGAGTGCCTTTACCATGGCACGCTCTGCCTCAATTGCTGCCTTATATGTATTTATGTACTCATCAAAGCCCTTTACATCGTCAGGGTCCGGCTGCATTACTATGCCCTTTTCGCCATTAAATACCCTGTCTGAAAGATATTTTTCCAAAGGCTCTCCATCTGCTTTATTCACCATATAAGCTGCGAGCACTGCCATGCCCCACGGGCCGCCCTCTCCGGCAGTCTCCATGACCGCAACCGGTGCATCCATGGCTGCTGCAAGTATGCTCTGGCCCACACCCTTTGTCTTGAACAGACCACCATGACCGTAAAGTGTGTCTACCTTTACTTTTTCCTCTTTAAAGAGAATATCACAGCCGATTTTTAGTGTTGCAAGACTTGCATAGAGGTGTGTGCGCATAAAGTTTGCAAGATTCATCCTTGCATCCGGCTTTCTGGCAAACATAGGTCTGCCCTCGTTGAGTCCGATGACAGGCTCTCCCGAGAAAAGGTTAAAGGCCACAAGGCCGCCACAGTCCTTATCGGCTGTAAGTGCATTGTTGTAGAGCTTTCCATATATGTCATTCATATCTATATCCATGCCAAACAGCTCTGAAAATTCCTTGAATAATCCCACCCATGCATTTAAGTCTGACGTACAGTTGTTGCAGTGCACCATAGCTACCGCATCTCCCGATGGTGTGGTGACCATATCAAGCTCCTCATGAACTGCCTTAAGCGCCTTTTCAAGCACCACCATAGCAAATACAGATGTGCCCGCTGATACATTTCCGGTGCGCACTGCAACAGAATTGGTTGCGACCATTCCCGTGCCTGCGTCTCCCTCAGGCGGTGCAAGCAATATACCGCTCTCCAGATTGCCACTTACATCAAGCCTTTTAGCTCCTTCCTCTGTCAGCGTACCTGCCTTTTCTCCAGCCGTAAGCACCTTTGGCAGAATGTCTCTTATATCCCACGGATATTCTTTTACCTTATCTAATGCTGCAAATTTATCAAGCATTGCCGCATCATAATCCCTGGTCTTAGAATCGATAGGAAACATGCCTGATGCCTCACCAACACCCATGACCTTTTCACCTGTGAGCTGCCAGTGAATATAGCCTGCCAATGTTGTGAAATATGATATCTTTGATACATGCTCTTCTTTATTTAATATAGCCTGATACAGATGCGCTATGCTCCACCTCTGCGGAATATTAAAGCCAAGCACCTCCGTAAGCTCTGCTGCAGCCTCACCTGTGATGGTATTTCTCCATGTCCGAAATGGCACAAGCAGATTATCCTCCTCGTCAAAAGGCAGATAGCCGTGCATCATGCCGGAAATACCGATTGCCGCAAGCTTTTTGATGGTAACACCATACTTTTCCTTTGCATCCTGCGCCATTTTGCTGTAGCAGTCTGAAATGCCCTCCCAAATCATATCCAGGCTGTATGTCCAGATGCCGTCCACAAGCATGTTTTCCCAATCATGGGCACCTGTGGCTATAGGAGCATGATCCTCCCCGATAAGCACCGCCTTTATTCTGGTAGAACCGAACTCTATTCCGAGCACAGCCCTGCCGCTTTCAATAACACTTTTTACGTCTGACATAATATACCTCCACCTTGTAATGTAAATTTCTGAATAATTACCTTAAATTATTATACTGTAATTGTACAACGTTTTCCTTCAAAAGTAAACACAAGAAAACATAAATATACATAAATTTTAAAACGTTTTCAAAAGTGTTCAAAAGTGAATATCACTTTTTTTATTAAAATTTCAGATTATATTGATAGAATGTAAAAATTATGTTATGTTATATGTGTTTTGTGTAAACTAAATATGTATAACTGGAGCAAATAGTAAAACAAATTATTTTTACAAACGGAGGTAAACATGAACATTTACTCTATATTGCAGTTATGCGGTGGACTTGCCTTTTTCCTTTTCGGAATGCATGTTATGTCAGGCAGTCTTGAGAAGCTCGCAGGAGGCAATCTCCAAAAGATACTTAAGGAGGTAACCTCAAACCCTATCAAGAGCTTATTTTTTGGAGCAATAGTCACTATTGCAATCCAATCCTCATCCGCACTTACTGTTATGCTTGTCGGACTCGTAAACTCCGGCATCATGGAGCTTGCCCAGACTGTTGGTGTCATCATGGGTTCCAACATCGGAACCACTCTCACCGCATGGATTCTTAGTCTTTCAGGTATCGAAAGTGACAATCTGTTCATCTCGATGTTAAAGCCTGAGAACTTCTCCCCTGTCATCGCGCTTATCGGTGTGATTATGATTATGGGAAGCAAGAAGGAAAAGCGCAAGGACGTTGGAATCATCATGGCAGGTTTTGCCGTACTCATGTATGGTATGCAGCTCATGAGCGGCGCTGTATCACCACTCGCAGATATGCCTGAATTTACCGGACTGCTCACCACCTTTAACAATCCATTCCTCGGAGTGCTTGTAGGTGCTGTATTTACCGGAGTCATCCAGTCATCTGCCGCATCAGTTGGTGTGCTGCAGGCTTTAGCCATGACAGGTGCTATCTCATATAGCATGGCTATCCCAATCATCATGGGTCAGAACATCGGTACATGCGTGACTGCACTGCTTTCGTCAATCGGCGTAAACAAAAACGCCAAGAGAGTATCCATCATCCACATCAGCTTCAATCTGTTCGGTACAGCAATAGGACTTGTAGTATACTGTATCGCACGTTATGCTGTTGATCTGACATTATTTAATGACAGCATCACTCCTGTAATGATTGCGGTGTTCCACTCAATCTTCAACGTCGCTACCACTATTATCCTTCTTCCGTTTAGCAATTCCCTTGTAAAGATTGCTAAGAAGCTTGTCACAACTGACAACGCAGACGGACAGGTTGTACTCGACGAGAGACTTTTACTCTCACCTGGACTTGCTGTCAAAGAATGTCTTGAGAAGACAAACGAGATGGCTGAGCTTGCAAGAGACAGCTTCAAGAATGCTTTAGATCTCTTTGACAATTACTCAGATTCAAAGTTTGATGATATTGAAGTCATGGAGGAGCGCCTTGATTACTTAGAGGATCAGCTTGACACCTTCCTCATTCACTTATCCGGAAAGGATGTTTCTGAGGGCGGCAACAACGAGATTTCAAAGATGCTTCATGCAATCAATGACTTCGAGAGAATCGGAGATCATGCGATAAATATGGCAAAGCTTGCCAAGCAGATTGATGACAACAAGCTTGAATTTTCAAAGAACGCAAGAAAAGAGCTCACGGTGCTCAACAATGCTCTGCGCGAGATTCTCACTCTCACTGTAGAGGCATTTAGCAAAAACGATTTGACAGAGGCAGTCAAGGTTGAGCCGCTTGAGCAGGTTATTGACGATCTCACCAAGGAGATTAGAAATTATCATATCGAGCGTCTTCAGAAGGGCAAATGTGACAGCAGACTCGGCGTATTCCTCACAGATTACATCACAAACTGTGAGAGAGCTTCGGATCACTGCTCAAACATTGCTGTATGCCTGATTCAGACACACAACTCATCATTCGAGACACATGATTATCTCAATGAGCTTAAGGCCGGACAGGAGCCTGCATTTGTAGGTCAGTTCACCATGTATCAGGACAAATATCATCTTGATGAGGATTATAAAAAAGCAAAGAGTAAAAAATCATCGAAATAATATAACGTAATTAAAAAGCAGGATTTCTGATTAATTTCAGAATCCTGCTTTTTTATCATCGTCTGGATATGAAATGCTTCACAATCGTATAAAGCACTATGATGCATGCAAACACATATCCCATAACACCAAGCGCCGGTATGCCAAGTATCTTAGGTGTCATATCTGTGGTACACACTATGCTTGAGCTGATTAGAAGTGCCATAACCCATAAGCCCATGACGATATTTCTCACCAGCCTGTGTAAAAGCCTCGCAAGCTCATCAGAAGCATGCATGTCAAAATTTATGCTTGTCTGCCCTCTTTGATATTCCTCGAGTATCTGCGCCAGCCTATCCGGCAGTTCTGCCATGCGGTGAGCTGATTTGTAGGCTGTCTTCCCGGCTTTTTTAAGCTCGCCCTTCAAATCAAAATTCTTAAGCATCTCCTGCCTTATCCTTGCAGAAGCAATCTCTACCATGTTGATGCCCGGTGCAATATCCGCAAGCACGCCCTCTATCTGAGTGATTCCCCTAGCAAGCATTGTAAAACCGTGCGGCATAACAATGCGGTTGTTCTTCATTACCTCCAAAAGTTCCTGAATAAACTCTGCAATATCGACCTGCCCCATATCCAGACTGCCGTATTTATTTATGATTATCTTGATATCCTTGTACAGCTTTGCCCTGTCAGGCTCACCCTTAAAGTCACCAATTGCAAGCACCGCATCCTCTATCATGCCGATATCGTTCATGGCGATGCCGTAAACAGCATTGCTCAGTTCCTTTTTGTCATGCTCAGAAAGCCTTCCCATCATGCCCATATCAATCCAGACAATTTTGCCATCCCTTATCTTTACATTACCCGGATGCGGGTCCGCATGGAAGAAGCCATCCTCTATCACCTGCCTGATATAGTTGTCAATCAGCTTGCTGCCTATCTCCTCAAGGTCATAGCCATCCTTTAAAAGCCCCTCCTTGTCACCGATATTAAAGCCCTTTATATACTCCATGACAAGTACATGTGATGTGGTATACTTGCGGTAAAGCTTTGGTGTGGCTACAAATGCAACATCCCTGTTATTGCCGGCAAACTCCTCAATATTGGATGCCTCAAGCAGGAAATTCATCTCCTCCTGTGCCACAGCCCACATCTCATCAAGCACCATGTCAAAATCCACAATGCCCTTTATAGAGATGGGCGGCACAAGCTTAACCGCCTTGTGAAGCAACGCCATATCCTTTGACATCACCTCGTGAATGCCCTTCCTTTGCACCTTCACAACCACCTGCTCACCGGTTTTAAGTGTGGCCCTGTGCACCTGCGCTATGGAAGCTGCCCCAAGAGGCTTTTTATCTATTGAAGCAAAAACATCCTTCCATGAATAGCCAAATGAAGCATCTATGACAGCCTCCACCTGCTCAAACGGCATAGGCTCCACATCTGAGCATAGCTTCATAAGCTCCTCGCAATATTCCTTTGGCAGAATATCCGAGTGAAGCGACATTATCTGTCCAAGCTTAATATAGGTAGGTCCCAGCTCCTGCAATATAAGTCTGAATTTTTCGGGTGTAAGTCCATGCGTGAGCTTGTACTTCTTAAGTACCGCTGTCATCTCCTTCAGGCGGCTATCCATACTAGTTCACGCTTTCCTCTTTATCGTCCTCAGCTTCTATTTTTATATCCGCTGTCTGTGATTCTCCACCGGAAGCACTTTTTCCATCGGCTGAAGTATCTGTTACAATGTCCTCATCCTCGAAAACGCTTTCATCAGCTTCTTGATCCACGTCAGCCTCATCCATCTGTGCAAGCTTGCTCTTTAAAGCCTGTATCTGTTCAGGTGTCATCTTGTCCAAAAGCTCCTCGAGCTCCTCCGGTGACTGTGGCTTAACAGATACATTTACATTTTTCTTTACTGTGTCCTTGATATTGTGCTTAAGCTCCTGATTGAGCACCTTGCCCTGCTCGACAGTCAGCTCACCTCTCTTGACCATCTCATCAAGCACTTCCTTTGATTTCTCAGCGGTCACTGCCACTGTTCCTATTCCTGCAAGTAAAATCTTCTTTAATCCGTCTGTAAGTCTTTCCATGGTAAAATCCTCCGTTTCCTGTTATTTAAAATTGATTGCTCTGAATAAGCTCCTTATAAAGAACATCAAAAATATTCGCTGCTCATTTATTATTAATCATAATAAAGAAGCAATCCTTGGCACAAAAATGATAAGTCCAACTATCGCAGCCATTATTGCTGCCACAAGCACTGCTCCTGCTGCCGTGTCCTTAGCTGTCTTGGCAAGCGGCTTTCGCTCTGTCGTTACCAAATCTACAACTGACTCAATCGCAGTGTTGACCAGCTCCAGGGCTATCACCAGTCCAAACAGCGTCAGGCAGATGCACCACTCAGTCGGTGTTATCCCAAGTACCGCTCCTGCTATCACTACAAGTATCGCGACAGTGCAGTGTATCTTGATATTGCGCTCATTTCTGATGCATGTAAATATGCCCTCGAAGGCATAGCCGAAGCTTTTGTACAGAGGTGGTTTCTTTGCTTTTTTCATGTTGATACCTCTCGTGATTTAATTTTGGAATTAGTTTTGATGCCTTTTACTATGGTACTATTGTATAACTTTTTGGTTCAAAATAAAAGAGGATTGTGCAATATTGTTCAAAAAACAGAAGTTACTGACATTTTAAATAATTTAATTACTAACGCTTTGCCATCACTTTAAATATTCCTTATTGACATTACGAATTTATCGTACTAACCTAAACACGTAAAATATACAGTTATAAAGGTAATCATATATGACAAATTTACATTCAGATAAAATAAAAACAGCAAACCTGCATACTACAACCAATCATATTTATACAAATACTCAGCTTCGAAAGCTTTTGGTTCCGATTATAATAGAGCAGCTATTGGCCTCTCTTATGGGAACTGTGGATACAATGATGGTCAGCAATGTAGGTTCTGCCGCTATCTCAGCGGTCTCGCTTGTGGACTCAATCAATATCCTTGTCATACAGGCACTTTCAGCGCTTGCCGCCGGTGGTGCGATTCTCTGTTCACAGTATCTGGGAAGTCATAATACAAAAGGTGCCCGCCATGCTGCAAGACAGGTATTTTTTGTCATGGCATTTCTGTCTGTACTTTTATCTGCTTTTTGTCTGATAACAAGAAAGTCGCTGCTTCGTGCCATATTTGGCGCTGTTGAAGCTGATGTAATGAAAAACTCACAGGTTTATTTCTTTTTTACATTACTGTCATTTCCTTTTATAGGGCTCTATGATGCCGGCGCATCCATTATGCGCGCACAGAATAACAGTCGCAATCCTATGGTCATATCTGTTATTTCAAACTTTATGAATATCGGCGGCAACGCTATTCTGATTTTCGGCTTCGGTATGGGTGTTGAGGGAGCTGCTATTTCCACTCTCGTATCCCGAATCTTCTGCGCGGTTGTCGTTATCATACAGCTTCGAAGGGAAAATGAACCGATTTTCATAAAGAACTATATGTCTATACGCCCTGAATGGGGCCTGATTAAAAAAATCCTGCTCATCGGTATCCCATCAGGAATCGAAAACAGCATGTTCCAGTTTGGAAAGCTGGCTATCCAGTCTACTGTATCGACTCTTGGAACCGTGGCCATCGCTGCCCAGGCCATGACCAATATCCTCGAAAACTTAAATGGTATTGCCGCTATCGGAATAGGAATAGGTCTTATGACTGTTGTAGGACAGTGTCTGGGTGCCGGCAGAAAGGATGAAGCTGTCTACTATATCAAAAAACTGTCACTGGTGTCTGAGGTTGTAATCATTGCCAGCTGTCTGATTATTTTCATACTCACAAAGCCCATTACAATGCTTGCCGGAATGGAACATGCCAGTGCAAGGCTCTGCTTTGAGATGGTTACCTTTATCACAATTGCCAAGCCAATCTGCTGGGTACCATCCTTCATCCCGCCATATGGACTGCGTGCCGCAGGCGATGTGAAATTCTCCATGATTGTATCCTGCTGCACAATGTGGCTTTGCCGTGTAAGCCTGTGCATATACCTCTGCCGTGTATGGGGCTTTGGTCCGATTGCAGTGTGGATTGGCATGGCTTGTGACTGGATGCTTCGTTCTATTATATTTACTGCCAGATTCCACTCAAGAAAATGGCTGAATCATCATGTGATTGATTGATAATAACAAGCTATACTATGCTCTATTCACAAATCTGTATAATATAAGTAAAGGAAAAACATGAAAAACTATCAACCGGACTATTACAACAATTTCAAATGTATTGCTGACAAATGCAGTATCACATGCTGTCAGGAGTGGAAAATTGCAGTAGATGACGCTACAAACCGCAAATGGAAGAAGCTTTCTCCTCCGGATACTTTATCTACAGCCCCTTTTTCTGCTGATAAAGTGTCTGGAAAAAGTGACAATCTAAGCTCATACACCTTCCATAAGGATGGCAGTCTGGTTATTAAACTGGACGAAAAACACCGGTGTCCGTTTCTTTCAAAGGATAAGCTATGTCATCTTGTAATGACATACTCAGACGAAGTGCTTTCAGAGACATGTGCACTGTTTCCCAGAGAAATCCACCGGTTTTCAACACATGGGGAACGAACACTCATGCCGTGCTGTCCGGCAGTTATCGATCTGTGGTGCGAAAAACCTGTCACATTTCCTGTAATATCCGAGACCCGGAATAATTTATCTCCGGCATTCTTAATCCGTGATAATCTGATTAAACTGATATCTGACCAAGGGCTTTCAGTGGAGCTTGCTTTGCTTGACGGGCTTTACATTTTATTGGAATTATATAAAAACCAGCCGGTCTCCAATGCACATATACAGGAATATTTTTCCGGACATACGCTTAATGAACTGAATACCGCCATGGAAGATATCCATATCCCGGACGAAGATACATTTATCGAATGCAATGAGCTGCTTCAGGATTTATCAGTAAATTATCGTAAAGAGGGTTTATACACAGCCTTTCTTCAGCCTGTACTGACCGAGGCTTGTAAATACTCCAATATTTATTCACAGTCAGACAATAATTCCATAAGCCGCACCTTGCAAACATCGCAGAAACAATTTTACTCAATGCTCACAGATTATGACATTGTTTTTCGCAATTATCTGGCAAACGAGCTGTTTTCCGATCTGATATCGCCTGAAGCAGCATCCACTAAAAAGAGTATTGAACACATGATTATCAAAATGCAATGGATCATGATTGAATACACGGCTATACGTCAAAGTCTTTTCTTGTGGTACAGTCACAATGCCAATAGTCCGTTGACATATGAAACCATCAGAGAGCATATTGTCATCATCTCACGCATGACAGGATATGATGATGATGACATACGCGAATATCTTGAAAACAGCTTTGCAAAGCTCATATGGGATTGGGGCTACGCCGCACTCATTATGGGAATTAGAAAATAATTACAAAGGAGATTTTTACTATGAAAGAAACAATTTTAGGCAATCACATACGAAAGGTTCCTTCAGTTGCAGTTGGATGCATGCGCCTTTCTGAAAAATCAAAGGATGAGATGAATCATTTTATTCATGCAGCTCTGGAACAGGGCGCATATTTCTTTGATCACGCTGATATCTACGGTGGCGGTATGAGCGAGAGCGTATTCGGCGAAGCGTTTGCAGACGATCCATCCATAAAGCGTGAAGATATTTACCTGCAGTCAAAATGTGGCATCCGCCAAGGCTTCTATGATCTCTCAAAGGAGCATATTCTGAAATCTGTCGATGGTATTTTAAAAAGGCTTCATACAGATTATCTCGATCTTCTGCTGCTTCATCGTCCGGATGCACTCGTAGAACCGGAAGAGGTTGCCGCTGCATTTGATGTTCTTTTTGAAAGTGGAAAGGTTCGCCATTTTGGAGTTTCAAATCATAAGCCGATGCAGATTGAACTGCTACAGAAATATGTCCGCCAACCACTCGTTGTCAATCAGGTTCAGTTCAGCATTCCTGTTTCCAATCTCGTTGCAAATGGTATGGAAGTCAATATGGAAACACCCGGTTCAATTGATCACGACGGAAGTCTGCTCGACTACTGCCGCCTCCACAATATCACTCTCCAGGCATGGTCTCCGTTTCAGATGCCGGCATGGAAAGGCTGTTTTCTCGGAAGCGACGAATACCCGGAACTGAATAAAAGACTTCATGTGATAGCCGAAAAATACAATGTCAGCGATACTACTATTGCGGCCGCATGGATTTTACGCCATCCGGCAAATATGCAGATTGTTACCGGAACTTCAAGCGAAAGCCGCCTGAAGGAAATTATCGCGGCATGCAATATTACTCTGACTCGCGAGGAATGGTATGAGCTGTACCTGGCGGCAGGTCATATACTTCCGTAGAAATTATCAGCACTATTTTTCAAAGTGCTGATAATCCTTGGAATGCGTCCAATCGCCTCCCCACTCAAAGCCATGCTCCGTAAACAGCTTATAGCATAAATCATCATGATCAATCTTGTGCGAAAAATCCTTGCTCCGGTCAACATAATCTGCGCCATTTGCAGGCTCAATCGAAAGCTCCCCATCAACTGTTTTGACATAAGGATTGTAAAGAGTGTTGATATCCACCGCCATTCCCATTCCATGCTTCGATATCTTTGTAGTGTGGGAGATAAATCTGAAATTGAAGGCCGATGAATTATTGTCGCTCATAGATGCCTCATCATCTGCATCATATTCATCAACGAGTCTGACTTTTTCTATTTGATATCCGGACTCATAGAGCTCCTTAAATATTTCAAGTACATCATCTGCGATATCTTTATTGACAACCAGCTCACCTTCATGCACCTGATTGTCAAAGCCTACGTGTAGTACATGTATATATCGCAGATTTTCTCTGGGGAGTGTACAATCTGCCTTGTAGGATTTGCCCTGCATTTTTTCAAAAATGTCATCCGGAATTTCGGATATATAAAATTGCTCTTTATTATTTTCATAAGTCTGTTTCAGGATCTCTGTTTCAGATGTACTCGTGTCAGATGTATTCATATCAGCTACACACGTATCAGATATACTTGTGTCAGATATACTTGTGTCAGGTATATCTTCACATGTATTTTCTGATACATTCGTAGACGATTTATCATTAGACTCTTTCTTATGATTTTTAATGAATTCTCTGCCCGCAAGTGTGACGATAAGCAGCGATGCCACGGCTGTGATTATTATGTTTGCGTGTCTTTTCATATTGGTTTTATGCCTTTCATATTGTTCGAAGCATTACTATATTGTCATTATTGTGTGTAGTTCCGGTGGCTTGCAGTCCATATCATTCATCAATTTATCAAAGTCACTTTCATATAGTGAATCCTGTATAACTCTGTATTTCTCAAACTCACTTTCTGCAAATTCCTTTGCAATAATAGCTGCTAATGAATAGAACTTATAATTGTATGTTTTCACATCATCCGCAGTTTGTGCAAATTTTGCACAAACTGAATTTTCATCTAATTCTCCCTCTTTAAAAATATTGCTCAGATGTTTTGTAATCACACTTCTATCTACATCAGAAAGCTGCGAAATATCTCACTTTTATTCTATGAATACATACTTTCCCTTTCCTTTACCATTCACCGCTTTAACAACTTTCATGTCTCTAAGCTTCGTCATGACTGCTCTTGCTGTGGATGGTGAGCAATCAAGAATTTCTTTTGTTCCCAAAATCTGATTTTTCTCTATTTCATCATACACCTTAAGAATATTTGCCTTCGAAGGTTCATTATATTTTTTCTGCTCAATCGCCGACTTTATCCTATCAACCGCCGACTTTTCTTCTCCAATCGCCGGCTTTTGATAATTAATCAACGACTTATTGACTGCAACAGCCATTTTTTTAATGAATCAGCGGTTTTCTCAACAATAGTCTTTCCAACTTTTGAATTATAAATAACCGCTTGCAACATAAACGCATTTTCCTCATCTGTAACAAATGTTCCATCTGGTCCAAGATATGTTTTTTCTTTTACCTACGTGTCCAAATATGAAATTGCCTCATTCATCATGTTAAGCAGTATTCCTTCAAAGATGATATCCTTAATTACATTCATCTCTGTTCCAAATTTTTCTTCTGTTCCCTCATAACATATAAAACGAATCCTTGCACGATAAAAGAAATTTTAAAGATTCTTTTCAAATAAATTATTTCCTTTCGGAATGGTGTGAAATGAAAACGAAATTAAATAATGGAGAGATTTCTCCAAATGAATATTTTGAGTGGAAAATAACATGGCCTCAGGCGTAAATGAAACTATTCCTGCACAGCTCACTTTAGTACCATTTTAGTACCACAAGACAAAAACAAGCTCGCAAACGCCCATTTTACTAGGTTTTGCGAGCTTTTGAAAATTATTCAAACTCCCCACAGAGAAACTTATTATCCCTGTAAAAGTTTGATTTTTAGAACTTCTAATGGCGATTATTCCGCCTTTTATCACAATTATTTTATATTTTCAAAAATTTAGGTATCATATGGGTATCACAGAATCATATGCTAATTTATTCTTATATATTTCTCAATTTCAAATTTTGTATAGTCGTCAGAGGTCATATAAAATCTTTTTAACTCTGCATTTCCCTGAATATTTCCATACTGATCTTTTTCAATATTCTTTATTTGATTTTCTGAATTTAGAATTTTCAATAATCCTGCTGTAATTCCTAACTTCAACAAATCTATTTTTGTCTCATCTGCTGTTCCATATATTTCTATATTAAATTCATCTTTAGAAATAATTTTCACATCTCGCAGAAAGCTAACAGCCCTTAAATATTGATAACTCAAAAAATCTTGCTCAATTTTTGTTTTTATTATCAACAAATTAACAAGCTCCTCATCTGTTTTGGTTCTTAAATCAATATATACATCTCCCATATTTGTCTCTGATAAATACGGACCTTTACACTCTCCAAAACCTTGCCCTATATACATATAATTGTTCCCATTCTTACGCTGTACCTTAAAAAACTCAAGTTGTGACTCTATTTGTCCACTTAAATTATCCCTTCGCGAAACATTAATAAACCTCTTATAATACCTTACTGCCGCATCATTTTTTAATCTTTTAAAAGATTTATCTATAATCTCAAGATCAACAACAAGAAGTTCTTTTACCTTGTCAATTACATCCTTATCCATATTTTGTTTTAAATCATAATTCTTTATTCTATTTAGGATTTTACTAACATTTTCTGTTTTCAATGATATCAGCTGATCCATTCCATTCTTCATTAATTTTTTCTTCAGTATTGTAATCTCGTCTGTTGTTTCTTCTGAATAGATATGTTCTAATTCTAATATTTCATTATTTTTATTTTTTATCTTTTCTTTCTTATCAAAACTATATTTTAATGAATCAACATTGCAATTTAAAAGAAGGGGATTTGTAACCTCGTCTGTCTCCTCATTATATAAATTCTTAATCTTATTTTGCATATTTCCTCGATAATATTTAGAATTTATAAAATGCACTGTGGGAAGCAGCTTATCCAATGTTCCAACCTCTTTATCGAACACATCATTTAAGCGATTTACCCTTCCTATCAAATTTAATAGTTTAGCATTACTTTGTCCTCTTGCATCTAAAATAAATAAATTATCAATAGGCAAGTTAATTCCTTCTAATATCACTGTGTTTGCAATTAAATATCGAATACTATTGATTGTTTTAAATTTATACTCCAAATAATCCTTTAGCACATCTGGTATTTTGGCATGTAAATATATAATTCCATGTTCTAACATTTTTATCTGCAAAAAACTTTTATGCACATACTTCTCAATTGTTTTCTTCAATTCTATTATTTCACGAGTTTCTTCAATCGGTAATGTATTACTAAATAATTCTTTTGCAAACGATTCTATCTTCTTCGGACTACCAATAAAAACAAAATTTTTTTCAATGCCATTTTATTCATATAGGAATACATATCATATCCATTATCTATATTCCAAAAACAATTGAAAAATTTATTATACACACAGCGTGTACCATCTTTTTTTAATTCGTATATTTCCGGTTCTTTTATATTATAACTAATTCTTTGCTCTCCAATTGTATCAAAACCATCTTGTTCTTTCAGCAATAAATTTTCCGCATTATTAATAAATGGCGATAGATACATAATTTTGATATTAAAATTGTTTAGTATACACTGCTTTATCACTCTAGCAAGCAAAACATTTCTACTATCATTAGTAAATAGATTATGAGCTTCATCTATATATAAATAATCAATCATTATTCCTTTGTTATTTTCTAATAGTCTCATTGTTCTTTCTTGAGTAAGTACACCAACAAACTTTTCCTCATCATTATACATTTCATCATGACATATAATTTTTCTATCTGATATATTTTTACGAATTTCCATATATGTCTGTGCCAACAACGATTTACTTGGCACAATTACTAGTGATTTTTTATTTGCCTCATTATTCTTTATATGGTTTGATATTATGGAACTTTTTCCTGAAGATGTAGGTGCAATAAAACATACATCACCATTCGATTTCATCAAATTTTTTCTTGTCATATTCTGTTCCAAAGTTTCTACATATGTACCATTTTTGTATTTTTCTAAAGAACAATCGTACAATATCTCGTTTATAGATATATTATTAAGTAATCTTTTTGTATTTATAAATCTTACTATTGGAAAAAATCCGTAATTATATGCAATATCATTTAGCGGTTCATAATCCTTAGTAAAAATAGAATAGTTAAGCACAATATGATATGCCAATTCAAAATATTCTCTTTTATTCTCATCATTATTATATATTTTTAAAAGTAAAACTGCAGCACCTAAAATATACTCTTTATCCTTTTGCGTAAGTTTCCTTTTCTTACATAGCATTTCATAAGCATCAATAAAATATTGATCTTGTTTTAATCTCATTATCTCTTTCATATTTTTACCTATCCAAAAAATTTTCAAACTCACTCATAGCTTTCTGTGATATGCATATTCCAACAACCTTTGCAAATTTCTTTTTTCTCAAATACTCTGCCACTGCATCTTTAATTTTAACAGAATCATTTGTTTTTGAAGTATCATCCAAAAAAATTGTACCACAAGGAATAATATTAAAATCTTTAATATCATGTGAATCTGTATCAAATGACATAGCATAGTCTGCAAAGACTTTTAATATTTCTCCCGATGTATTTACTGCTTTTGCATGATTATATGCATTTAACCACGGATTATTGCTGACATTTCCTTCAAATTTGTTTTTCAAATCTCTATAAGCTTCACTAATTTTGTCTTTATGCTCCTCACTTGTGTTCGAACCAGATTTGCTTTCCATATACCATACTCGAGTATTACTTGAATATACTCCATCAAATCCTTTTTTAGGTGAATTTTCCTCCATATTTGTATAAATACATTCTTGTTTCAATCCCTTAGATTTTAAATACAAATGAACAAAGAACTCTGAAATAGCTCCTTTTTTACGATTAGGATCTGTGGTATTTAAATAATTTTTTATATATTTTTTTGCATATTCTATGGTAAAAATTGAATCACCAAAGCATATTGATACTATTGCATCATTTATTAATTTTTCAATATCCGAATCAATTTCACCAATATTTAACACTACAATTTTACCTTTAGATCCATCATCAACCTCAAAGTCAAATATCTCTTCTCTCCAAGCCATAAATATACCACACTTTTCATCTATTATATGTCAACCATTATTTTCAAACCACTATATTGTTCCTTACTATCATCGTAATATTTCACATATTCATATTTCTAATTTCATTAGAATTTGCCTTTGTAATTCTAGTTTTCATAAAAAGGCATTATAAAAAAAATCTCTTTTGCAAATAAGTACACATTACTAATGCACACAAACCTGACAAGCCTCTATTCTTTCAAATGAATGTTCTATCTACAAATCTGTCATTTTTAAGTTACTCTCTATATACTCCAACAATTCTGTATCATCCAAATATATATACATCTGTGGTGCTACAAATCCCGGAACATTTTTTCTTAAGTCATCTAATGATATCTGTGATGTTTCCTGAAACTTATCTATCTCCATCGCATATCTGTAATGGTCGGTTTCCATATATTCTTTTATTCTGGCAATGGCATTGCTATCTTCCTTATATTCTCCCAACCAATCAGATAGGCAATGCCTTTTATCCAAATAAACAATACCCGTAATCGCTTTTACTGGTGAACTAACATACATATATGCCATTATCGGTTCATCTGGAAAATTTCTTCTGTGTTCGAATATCTTCAGACCAGATTTTATTTTTTCATACACATCTGGTCTGAAGCTTAACAACATTTTTCTCAATACTTGCACCACCTTATTTCCATACACATTTGATAGTGCATACTGACACAGGCATACTTATAAACTGCACATCGAATTTTAAACTTGGTTCTACCTTTGTACTTGCACTATGGATTCTAAAACTCAACTGCCATCCATTGTCTAAAATCATTTCTGCAGTATTATTACTTTTCGGCTTAAATCCAATGTCAATCAGTCTTGTCGGTAATTCAACCACAGGAACTTCAATTTCCGAAACCTTATCCTTACTCGACTTATTTAAAGTATCATGCATATTAAAAGTATGAATCAATGTAAGTCGTTTACTGTCATGACTAACTATCTTGTAATAATCTTCTTTTCCTATAAGGTATTCTATCATCTTTTCAGGCATATTCTTATCTTCTTTATATGCCCTATTAACTTCATCCATAAAAGCCTGCAATAATGGTACATATACATTTTCATCTTTCTGCACTATTTCTGACCATCGTGAGCCATTTTCTTTTTCACTTTTCAGAATATCAAATATTGGATTAACTGCATTCCAATATTCGTTACTACAAGGTATATCAAACCATTCTTTGCCAAAATCCAGTTTATGACTTAATCTGGTTTGTATCTTCATATATAAATTTAAAATTATCTGGAAACCCTTGAACTCTGGCTACTTCTCTTATTGTCATTCGGCGATAAAGATATTCTTTGCCCTCTACAAATCTGCAATCATTCTGCCCCACCTTAACCATCTTAGGTGCCTGTAGATGTAACTGACATTGTCTTCCTGATGCCTGTACTGTAAAAGCTTGCTCATCCCAGGATTTCACTCTGTTTCGGCTCATAAAAATTGGAGAATATGCTCCTGTGTAATACTCATTATTATTGATTGCTTCTGGATTATGATGATTTTTTTCTCCTTAAGGCACTGCTGTATCCTTTAAATCCCATATTATATCTCTAAGAGTAATCTTCTTATCATCTTCTTTGGTTGACCCCTTAGGAAATCCAAAATCAATATTCAAGTCTTTTCTAAACCCTATATAAAATACCCTTTTTCTTTCTTCAGCCACACCATAATCCTTTGCATTAACAAGTGTAAAAGATACATCATATCCTGCTCCATCGAAAAGATTGAGTATGTTCTGTACTGCCTCTGAATGTCTATTAGCTAACATTCCGCTAACATTTTCCGCCAGAAAGAATTTAGGCTGAAATTCCTTAAGAATTCTTATATAATCAAAAAATAACTGTCCCCTTGCATCCTTAATACCTTTCAATGATCCAGCTTCAGACCATGACTGACAAGGTGGTCCACCTATAATTCCATCAATTTCACCATCTATATACTGTTCAATATCTTCTTTTGTTACTTGTCTTATATCTCCTTCAATCAGATGTGTATTAGGGTGATTAGCTTTGAATGTAGCCCATATTGTCTTATCAAATTCATTAGCAACAGGAATATTAAACCCAGCGCTTTCAAATCCTAAATCTAATCCCCCACATCCACTAAACAAACTAATTATGTTCATAGGTATTTTCTCCTTCATTGTTTTCCTTGATTATTCTTGTAGCTTCTATTAATGCCGTTCTTCTAACAAACTCACTATATGAAGCATATGCCTCCAGTCTTGCAGCCTCTTTGAATTTTTCCAACTCATCTTCACTTACTCTTATGCTGATTGAAATTGATTTTCTCATTATGTCCGTTCCTCCGTTTCTATTATCAATCATAAATCCGTAGTATAACAATGTCAATACTTTGTTGCACGAACAGATGTTTTTATTTTGTTTTTGGGGAAAGTCTTTCCATCACTTTCCTCACACTCTCCATAAACTTCTCCAGCAGATTAACCACATCAATCACAAACTGCTTCATAAAATCATAAGCCTTCTCCAACAACTCCTTTAACGACTTATTCTCCTTCTGAAGTCTCTGGTTCTCATACATAACATCAATAAGTTTCTCCCTTACATCGTCATCACCACCATGTCGGAACATATCATATACATTCTCAGCAATTTTTGTACGCTCTACCAGTTCATTTTCTTTAGAAGTAAGCATTTCCAGCTTATTCTTTTTATCCGTAATCATATCCGTATATTTAACATACTCATTCTCTGCTGCATCAATGTTATCTCTGACTCTCTCAAGTCTATCCTCATCCGCAGCTATCATATCAATATTCCTAACATCAATGGATTTCCTACTGCTGTGACCTTTTGATGTAAAACGCTTTCAATGATATATTCTTGTCTCGTCTGATATCCACAAAATTTCACTCTTAAATCTAATTCTGCATCTTCTTCCGGAGACATTCGAAATGCTATGGTTACATTACGCCACCGATTCTTGCTATCCCTATTTTTTTCACTCATCCAGATATTCCTCTCTTTCCTGATTTAGATTTTCCGCCATTTCTGTTTGGATTGTCGGGAACAAATGTGCATATCGATATGTGATCTCCACACTTTCATGTCCTACCCTTTCTCCAATTGCCACCGCAGAATATCCCATATTGATCAATAACGACACATGAGAATGTCGTAAATCATGGATTCGTATCCTCTTCACTCCTGACAGCTTCACACCACGATCCATTTCATGGTGAAGATAACTTTTTGAAATTTGAAATATCCTGTCATTTTCATTCAGACCATACAGCATTCCTATATACGATTCTAATTCTTCGCTTAAAAATTCCTGCATGGTGATCATGCGATTACGCTTCGTAGTCTTAGGATCCGTAATAATATCCTTCCCCTCTAATCTTTGATAAGATTTATTGATTCGGATAGTACAAGCCTGAAAATCGAAATCTGCCGGTGTCAGCGCTAACAACTCTCCTATACGCACTCCACACCAATATAAGATTTCAAATGCATAAAAGGAAATTGGCTTATCCGCCACCGCTTCAATGAACTTCATATACTCTTCTTTTGTCCAGAAAAGCATCTCTTTTGTTCTTTCTTTTCCCATAGATCCAGCCTTGCGTGCAGCATTGCTTTTCAAATCATAGAAATTAACTGCATGATTCAAAATTGCACTCAGCTGATTATGGATGGTCTTTAGATAGACCTGCGAATAGCCTTCTCCTTGTTTATTCCGATAGTTCATCATGGTGTTCTGCCACTGTCGAATATCGAAAGGTTTTATTTCCTGCAACTTCTTTTTCGAAAAATATGGGAGAATCTTTTTTTCTACAATATGCTTTTTCGTCAGCCAGGTATTATATTTGATTCTGGATTTGATATCATTCAGATAAAGATCTACGAAATCTTCAAAATACATATCCAGACTCAAATTCTCCTTTAACTTAAACGCTCTTTCCCATTCCTGGGCATCACATTTACGTTTAAATCCCCTTTTCGTCTTCTGCTTTCTTACGCCGGTCCAATCCTTATAATAGGTTCTTACCTCGTAAGTATTTGACTTTTGGTTTTTGATTACTGTCAAAACATCACCTTCTACTATTTCATTTCGTTCATACCGTAAACTCGTTCTTCAAAATATTTACGGCTGATTTTTCCTTTGACAACAACGAAACCTTTTTGCTCCAATTCAGCATTTAACTGACGGATCAAACGATACGCATAGGAATCAGATACTTCTAATTCTTTCACTACTTCTTTTGCTGATATAAATAATTTACTAGCCATCTATATCCCTCCTTCCCTTTTTTCAGTTCATTATCGAACTGTATATATGCATCATAACATTTCATTTTCGTACTGTCAATAGAATAATTTCAAAAATGAACGGTTTATTTTTGTATTTCATTTTTGAACTGTTTATGTTATACTTTTAAGTAACAATCAGCAAAGGAGTGTTTTCCTATGACAGTAGGTGAGAAAATAAGAAAATTCCGGATCGATCAAGGATATACACAGAAAGAATTTCCAAACTTTGATACTTATGTTAGTGTCATGCACGCATTATTTGCTTTAGAGGATCAATATGGTCTGCACGCCTACCGGGATGAATCCGGCGTACCACAGCTCATGTTTAAAGACAAAGGACATGATTCTTCAAATATGCTGGACAACATTGGAACATGGGCTGATATGTACCAGAAATTCAGAAATGAAGAGATTACAGAAAAAGAATATTTAGACTGGAAAGCAAAATATCCTCAAAATCAAAATGATATATAAGGCGGTATGTAATATGAGCACTCAAGATTCAAATACCAAAAAAATAGCATATGGTGAATTACACTTTTATTATCCTTTTAAATTTGATAATAAATATTCCTATACTCAGATTCACAAAAAAATAGAAAAAAGTCCACTATTGTTTACAGATGAATATCAGCAAAAGGTCATAGACTCTTTAGGCTATTCTCTAGTTGAAACCTTTAACGATATAAAAAAAGAATTTGAAGCTTCAAGCTCACTGAACAATCCTTGCATATTAAAAATGAGCGATTATCAAAAATATAAATCCATGAAATGTGCCCCCATGTCCATAAATCCCGATGATATATTGTTAGAAATCGAAAGTGGTGAATCTTCAATAAAGTTCTATATCAAAGATGCTGATCTAGAACTACTAAATCAAAGAATCATACGTTTACAAGAAGAATATGATATTTCTTTAAAATTTTATGGCCACAATTTCACCAACCGGCAAGATCGCTTTCTTCTTCTTCCTCTCAAAATAGAACTAGAAAACGGAAAATTCACTTGGCTATACCCATTAATATATCTTTTTGAAAATAATATGGGAATATTAAAACTGGAACTACCTATATTTGATTCCTGCATTGAACCTTTATTAGAAAATGATTATGATAGGTTCCTCACAAAAATTATAAATAAATGGAACATAAAAAATTACAACTCCGAAACGACTCTATCTTCCATCCAGAACTTTTATTTAAGTAATCTTCTTGATGATATTAAAATAGACATGGTTTCATATTCCAATGAGCTAAAAAATATAATATTAATAGATTTTGACGGAAGACCACAACACATAAATTCTATTCCAAACGATGTGAAGGAAGATTTGTTTAGAATAATTTGTGCACCAGTTCCTTCCAGAAACAATACCACCTATAGCAAAGATGCTGATGAATATCTAAAGAATCACAGTTGGGGAGGACATGGTGTAAAATATATTGCTAAATCTACTGGTGGTTGTCTTTCTTTTATAGATAAAACAATATCAGATTACGTCTCTGATGATTATAAGACAGAAACAAAAACCTCTGTACTTACCCCATTTAATGACTACTATAATTTATGCAATAAGCTAGCACGAGATTTGTGTGTAAATGTTGAATTTGCTTTAATAATAATTCTCTTAAAAAAGACCAATGAATCAAATGACTACTTCAATAAAATTGCATCTATGAAAAAATTATCTGATACACGAATCGAGTATAATAAAAATATATTGTTTATCTCCGAACTCCAAGAAAATTGCTATGGTTCAGTTAGCGAACAAACATCCCTTTTAGAAAAAATGATGCCGCATTATTTCAAACACGAAATCACATCTGCAAAAAAAATAGCTATAGATAACATACTACAGCAAAATGAACAAGAAAAAAATGAACGCTTTCAAAATTACATTTCAACTGGTGGTTTGATTCTAACATTGATATTTGGCTTACCATCATTGTATGAAACATTAACTATATTTAGAAAGTTATTTTCGTTTTACCCTTATAACATTCCTTATCTCACATTAGAAAATACTAGTATAATATTGTGGCTTACATTAAATGGAATAATTATTTTAAAACTTTATTTAAGAAAATACTATCCAAAAATAAAAAAGTATTGTCATTTGATTGTCACCAGACATAGAAAGAGCCAAGAAAGCCCGTAAAATAGGCATTTCTTGGCTCTTATATTTTATTCAAACTCTTGGACGGAGAGATTTATCTGGCTGTTTCTTGGTACACATTTGTGTGTTTTATTCTTCATATTCATCTTATTTTGCATTTTTGTATACCTCATCTAAAATTTTTAGAGCCAAAATGGAGCCAACTTTAAAAGTATTGTATCAGTCCCCATGATATTTATAACCTCTAATCTTTAAGAAATATTTTCAATATCCTTTTCAATATCTCTTATTTCGCGCTTCATTATTCTATGAAACTGCATTTCAACAAAGCGTTCATCTTTGTCAGACAAATCAATCTGATATATATCCGATAAAATAGCTTTCTTATCATCTAATCCCAAATCATCTAAATTGGGAATATACTTAGTCTCATGCAATACCATATGCATTTCTGCATATGTCCTAACAAATCCAATCTTTTCAAGATACACTTTCAAAAATTCTTCAAATGCATATCCACTTTCAAAATAGCTATAAAACTGTTCTAAAAATTCATTTATCTTTTCATCAGATATCTCAATGTTCTTTCGCATCTATTTTTACCTTCTCCAATCTCCTTTTGGATATCTCCAAGTATTCTTCGCTTACATCTATTCCAACAAACTTCCGCCCAAATCGCACTGCCTCTACTCCGGTAGTTCCGGATCCACAGAAAGGATCTAAAATAACTTGTCCTTTTTCCGTAGATGCCAACACTATTTTCTCAAGCAGATATTCTGGCTTCTGTGTCGGATGCTTACCTTCTGTCTTTTCTGATGGTTTCGTCAAAGCTCCAGTCCACACATCCTTCATCTGCTTTCCACCATTCATTTTTTTCATCTTCTGATAATCAAAAAAATGCCGAGACTTCTTATCATTCTTCTTTGCCCATAAAATGGTTTCCGTAGAATGTGTGAAGCATCGACATGCTAAGTTTGGTGGTGGATTTGTTTTCTGCCATGTTATGTTGTTTATTATCTTGAAGCCTTCTTGCTCCAATGCCATACCAATCGAATAAATATTGTGTAATGTTCCTGATATCCATATTGTGCCATTCGGCTTGAGTACTTTCTTACATAACCTAATCCACTTTCTGTTAAACTTATGTTTCTCTTCGACGCTGGTTCCACTTTCTGAAAGCTTATCCCATGAGCCTTTATTTACCGAAACCATCTTACCACCCTGACAGGTAATGCCGTCATTACTCAAAAAGTAGGGTGGATCCGCAAATATCATATCAACAGATTCCTGTTTCATCTTTGTTAGAATTTTAAAAGAATCACCTAATACCAACTGTGATTCTTCTGTCTCGAAATATAATGGCACCTTTGAACCCCAAACTTGATTCATATATATTTCGCCTCTCTATAATTAACGTTTTATTCTTGAAACGATATTATACAATTCTCCTACATCATTCCAATTTCTAGGTATATATCCATACGCAACAGCTTTATTTATCGCTTCTTCTATTTGATGATTAGTATGTACTTTACAGTATATTGCTTCAAGATACCTATAAAAACACATTTTTCTTCCTTGGAAACGTTCCTCTGGATAATTGATATCTTCTTGAATTGCAATATAAAACATCAAATCGGTCAACACTTCAAATGAAAAACCATTTTCAAATGCCGAGAGTAAAGATATATCTATATTAATATCACGACCTATTGTCGCAACATCCTCAATATACTGTTTCATATGCTTATAATTTTGCATAGTAGTTTTATTATATAGATCAGTCATAATCTCAACATGAGAAATAGGATGTTCACCATCTTCGTCTACTAAATATACACAATAATCACATTTAGCTCTAGTTGTCTTATATCCAGGATATTTTATTGCCAATTGAGAAGAATCTGCATAAGTCTCTAATACCTGATAATTACTTTTCAGATTATCCTTATTTTGTGTTAATTCTATTATCATACCATCGCGAGTGACATAATCAACTATTCTTTGTTGTTCATCAAAATATCCCATTGCTTTATCTCCTTAATAATTGCATATAATCACTTCTTCACCAACTCTATTCGATGCATCTGAATTAATCATACGCTTTACGCTTACCACATCTATTCTGTAGCCCTTATTACCATATAACTCATTTATCAAGTCCGTATTATGGTTTGTGAGCATACAGTAGCAACCTCTGGCTGTCAATTCAACGAAAAGATTTGCTAATCGCTTGTGACTTTCTATATCAAATCCTTCTTTTGTGTATGACTCAAAAGAAGTAGGATTCAGTGGAGCATATGGGCTGTCTATAAATACAAAATCACCCTTCTTTGCATCCTTGCACGCTTCTTCGAAATCTCCATCGATGATAGTTACCCCCTGAAGATATTTCGAAATCTCCATAATAGCACTTTCATCAACAGAAGCCCTGCGACTATTGTTATACGGAACATTAAATAATCCTTTACCATTTACCCGGTACAAACCATTAAAACAATGCTTATTGATAAATACAAACAACGCAGCCAACTCCACATCATATTCTGCTTTCATCAGCTTATCATTGTAATGCTCCCGCAGAGAATAATAGTATTTCTTGCCATCTTCCCACATTTCTTTATCAAGCTTATTTACAGCCCTTAAAAATGCTTCCGGTGCATTACATATCTGCTTATACGCATTTATTAACGCCTTGTTGATATCATTTATCAGAGCATTTGTAGGCAGCAATTCAAATGCAACTGCACCGCCACCTACAAATGGCTCATAATAATCATTGTACTTTTCAGGCATTCTTTCCTTTATTTGTGGAATTAACTGACGCTTACCGCCAGCCCATTTCACAAAAGGAGCGATACTTGAATTACTCATTTTGATTCCTCTTCTCTATGTCCATAACGGGCAATCTTCTACATATCCATTATACTTGCAAACATACAAAATAACAACCAAAACTTTCACTCTTTGTGAATTGTCTTACTTCTGAAAAATAAATATATACTCGTGTGCCAGAAGTAAAAAATTATTACTTTGTGTCTCCCAATAATCAGTAGAACGACAATTGTGCTGTTCTTTAATAATAATCTCTTTATTCACAAATCCTGCCTGTAAAAAGCATTCCATCATACGAAATCCTAATGGAATTATTTTTCCATATTTTCTTACATCCCCAATCATAACTGCACACATTTTGCCTTTTTTCAGAACTCGAAATGATTCCTCTGCAACCTTCTTAATTTCGGATAAAAATTCATCTACAGTAATCAAAGAGATATCACCTTCTATCCCTTTACTGTATTTAATGATATTGGCATAGGGTGGATGCGTACAGATAAAATCAATTCGACTATCCTTAATAAAATGCAAATCTGTGGCATTTCCATTTCGTGTAAATATTTTTGAATTGGATTCACATTGGAATTGTAAATTTGTTTCAGATATTGAAACGGATTGCGGATTGATGTCAACACCTACCGCATGACGATTAAGTAGCTTTGCCTCAACTAAGGTTGTTCCACTACCCATAAATTGATCTAAGACCCAGTCTCCCGGCTTCGAATAGCGAAGTATCAGATTTCTTGGTACATATGGAGACCAATTACCTCGATACGCGCCTGAATGCGTTGCCCAACTGCCTCTGTTCGGAAACGACCAGACTGTTGTTGGTTCAAGCCTAAAATTATTTGGTTGTAAACTTATAAGCCATACCTCCTTCTTCTTTTTGATTTATCTATTGTAACTTAATTTATCTTGAAAATCCATAGCAATTTTTCTTTCACTATAAGTGAATTTGTTTGATATGTATTTCATGCGATAATATTCACGAATAGTGAAAGAGGTATTGATATGCATTTCGAAAACGATGCTGACCTATATCGCGTTATAGGTGCAAATATAAAACATTACAGAGCACAAGCAAAATTAACACAAGTACAACTTGCAGAACAGACAAAGATCAGCCTTAGTTATCTTTCCAAAATCGAGGCTGCCGGCTGTGATAAGAGTCTTTCTATATCTGTACTTAATCAGATTGCAAATGTACTTAGTGTTGAAATTAATGAATTTTTTAAGGAGGTATAAGTTATGCCAAGAACCCCTAATATCCATGGTGGTGGAGCTCGCACAAATCAAAATGGTCTACACTTCGAACAAACCACATCTTTAGATGATGCATTATGTAATGCTGGTTACACTATTATTAATCATACTATTTATCGTGGCTCACAGCAAATAGGTATGTCTGTTCCTCAAAAAAAATTGTATACCTATTTTCTTAATCCACACGGCATTCACTATTATGACTATAATTCTAAAGAATGGAGACCAGATGAAGCCTTTGTCAACTTTGAAAACAACACGGTCTACATTATAGAGAAAAAATTTCAAAATTGTGCTGGCTCCGTTGATGAAAAACTACCTGGTTGTCATTTCAAAAAACTTGAATATCAAAAGCTATTTAATCCTTTACATTTTGATGTGGAATTTATTTATATATTTAATGATTGGTTTTTGGACGAACGCTATCGTGACACATTAGACTACATAGAATATATGGGATGCCATTACTTTTATAACGAAATCCCCTTATATTTTCTTGGTTTATAATCATTGTTCGTTTTACAAAAGCATTATGGGATAATTTATTATGTATATGTGGCATAATAAAATAAAAGAAATATTCGAAGATGACACCGTAACTGTCAGTGCTTTGATAAAAGATGAAACGATATGACTGTCACAAAAAGCCATGGCTGAATTGTTTGGTATTGACAAGTCTGGCATCAGACGCCATTTAGCAAAGATTTTTGAAACCGATGAGCTGGATGAGGAAGTGGTTGTTGCAAAAATTGCAACAACCACTCAACACAGAGCAATGCAGGATAAAACAGAGACTATTCCTACCAATTACTACAATCTGGATGCCATTTTTTCTGTAGGTTACAGAGTAAACTCCATTCAGGCAACCAGGTTCCGTATATGGGCAATTTGAAGGAATAGAGAGATATAGGGCATATTTTATATAAATTACAATGATTATTTCGACCTACTGAATGGTTGTTGCAAACTGTTGCCATAGGTTAATTATAAAAAGCTGACATATAAAATGCAATATGATTTGAAATTCTTCATATTTTAAACAATGATATACTCCATCTTTTTTATTTTACTTTTGTTATAATAATCTTTTCATCCGAAGAAAAATATATCTTGGGATACATATTTCCAAATCCTCGCACAGTTTCCGAATATGCAACATATTCTTTATCAACTGAATCAATATCATTTAACTCAAGTACAATATCTAAATTTAAATTAGAATAAATCATTTTATTTATTTCCATTATATATTCTTTGACTTTAATTCCATTATTAAAATAAAGCATCTTGCATATGCCACCTGAGCCAACCTGAAAATCTGTCAGCTGAACCTGCTTTGCCTTTTGCTCATCATTAAGTGATTTGACCATGATTTTGGATATTGGAATGACACCTCTTAACATACTAAAAATAGTCCCTTTATCTTCATA